>Ga0066441_1000826_pt1 | contig 6485 bp, 5 predicted proteins | sample LakWasMet61_LOW9_2_FD_59529 | JGI IMG/M metagenome (GOLD analysis project Ga0066441, IMG submission 59529) | Freshwater sediment methanotrophic microbial communities from Lake Washington under simulated oxygen tension - Sediment Metagenome 61_LOW9 | ecosystem: Environmental > Aquatic > Freshwater... | reverse complement strand
AGCCTTGATTGATATAGGGGGTGGAACTACGGATTTAGCCATTTTCAAAGATGGCATCATTCGTCACACTGCTGTGGTGCCTTTCGGCGGAAATGTAATCACTGACGATATCAAAGAAGGCTGTTCGATTATCGAAAAACAAGCCGAGCTATTAAAAACAAAATTCGGTTCAGCATGGCCGGGTGAAAATAAAGACAACGAAATTGTATCCATTCCGGGTTTAAGAGGAAGAGACCCAAAAGAGATTTCGTTAAAGAACTTGTCGAAAATAATTCACGCGAGAGTAGTGGAGATTATAGAACAGGTGTTCACCGAAATCAAAGCTTACGGACACGAAGATCCACGCAAGAAATTAATTGCCGGAATCGTATTAACCGGAGGTGGTTCGCAATTGAAGCACATCAAGCAATTGGTAGAATACATCACGGGAATGGACACTAGAATTGGCTATCCAAACGAGCATTTGGCGGGCAATTCCAGCGAAGAGATTTCAAGTCCGTTATTTGCTACTGCAGTAGGATTGGTAATGAACAGCATCGAAAACAACTCGAACAGTGCTTATAAAATTGAACTGAAAGAAGTAGTAGCAGAAGCGCCAAAACAAGTAGTCTTCCAACCGGTAGCCGAAGAAAAAATAGAAGAAGAAGTATTAAATGAAGTAGAATTACCGGTAAGCAAAATTGAAAGCGAAACTACCGAAAGCAAAATAAGAAGATCATTTTTTGACCGTTATGTCGATAAGATTAAAGATTTTTTAGATAACGCAGAATAGACAGAATAAAACAAAACAGAATAAAACCTAACAAAACCAAAGTAGTATGATAAGCAACTCAGAATTTGGAAGCATCTCATTTGATTTACCAAAGAATCAATCAAATGTGATTAAAGTAATCGGAGTTGGTGGCGGTGGAAGCAACGCTATCAATCACATGTTCAAACAGGGCATAAAAGGAGTTGATTTTATAGTTTGTAACACAGACTCACAAGCACTTCAAAACAGTCCTGTGCCTAATAAAATTCAGTTAGGGGTAAACTTAACCGAAGGACTTGGCGCTGGTGCTAATCCTGATGTAGGACAACAATCCGCTTTAGAAAGTGTGGGCGACATTGAGAAAATGTTAGACACCAATACTAAAATGGTATTCATCACAGCCGGTATGGGCGGAGGAACAGGAACAGGTGCTGCTCCGGTGATCGCACAATTGGCCAAAGAACGTGATATCCTTACAGTCGGAATCGTAACTATTCCTTTCCAATTTGAAGGAAAAGTGCGTTCAGAACAAGCGTTGTTAGGGGTTGAAAAATTAAGAAAACAAGTAGACTCTTTGATTGTTATCAATAACAACAAATTGAGAGAAGTGTATGGAAATCTTGGCTTCAAAGCCGGGTTCTCCAAAGCGGATGAAGTGTTAGCTACGGCTTCCCGTGGAATTGCCGAGGTAATTACACACCACTACACGCAAAATATCGACTTAAAAGATGCTAAAACGGTTCTTTCTAACAGTGGAACTGCTATCATGGGTTCGTCTATCGCTACTGGTGATAACCGTGCCAAAGAGGCTATCATTACCGCTTTAGATTCTCCGTTGTTGAATGACAATAAAATTTCTGGTGCCAAAAACGTATTGTTGCTTATCGTTTCGGGTTCTAACGAAATTACTATTGACGAAATCGGAGAAATCAATGACCACATCCAATCGGAAGCGGGTCATAATGCCAACATCATTATGGGGGTTGGTGAAGACGATACGTTAGGCGAAGCTATTGCCGTTACCATTATTGCTACAGGGTTCAATGTAGAACAACAAAACGGTATCGTAAACACCGAAGTAAAGAAAATCATCCACACTTTGGGTGACGACCAAAAATTGGTGCGCGATTTAACCCAAAAACCGGTAGAGGTTTTCCAGTCTATCGATACGCCAAAGGCAGAAACCAAAGAGGAGAAAATCGTATTCGAATTAATCGAAGACGAGATAGAAGCACCAACAGTTACTGCTGCCATTGATGATAACGAATTAATCGCGATGAACCAATTCATCCGCAACTTAGATGTGACTTTCGAAATCGTTTCGCCAATCATGGACATCGATTACAAAGTAACTACTCCGGAGGTGCGCGAAATGAAAGTGGTAGAGCCGCAAAACATTATAGAAGAAGAGCAAATCACCTTCACATTCGACATGCCGGCTGTCACGCCAACCTTTGAAAAAATAGAGGCTATAGCTGAAGTTGAAGAAAGTAAAATCGTTTTCGATTTATCAGAAGCTAATGATATCGTGGTAAACGAACCGGTACAATTTGTGCCGATGACCGAATTAAACGAAGAAGGGATCATCAAGTATTCGTTGGAAGAGTACATGGAGTTGGAAAACGACTTGCTAAACTCTAAACCGGCTGCAGCAGCAGTGGTGGAAGAGCCAATCGCAGAAGAGTTAAACATCACGATGAAACCTCAGGCGGAAACCGATAAACCACAACCGGTAATGCATTTCGAAGACGTGTCTCCGGTAGAAATGACTATCGAAGAAACGTTGAAACACAGAGCTGACGAACGCAGAAAAAAATTAAAAGAGTTCAATTACAAATTCCACAACAATCCGTCAAGAATTGAGGAATTAGAAAAAGAACCGGCGTACAAACGCTTAGGCCTTGATCTGTCAAACAATGCCGACACTAATGCAAACTCAAGAATGTCTTTGGGCACTGATAGTAATGACGATTTACAAATCCGTACCAACAATTCGTTTTTACATGACAATGTTGATTAAAAATTTTGGATAAGAGTTGAGCTAAAGCTCAAATACCTGAAGTCCACCGGACTTCCTCCTCTTAATCTCAAATACGATAATGTAGATTAGTCTGCCATTTTATCTAATCGGATGACCCGAAAATTGCCTTGCGATTTTCGGGTTATTTTTTTTATCTTCGCAGGGCTTTTTAAGAAGCGAATGGCTCGGGCTGTTTCAGTCATCCATTTTCCCGCTGTCCGCGCTACACGGTAGCTCGCTCCCATCGGGGCTAAAAAGCAAACCATAGCCTGGTCTGAAAACTAAGATGTTTAACAATCTAACAATCTAAAAATATGAGCTTATCTACCCAAATAATGGACGAAATGAAAAATGCCATGCGTGAAAAAAACACCATTGCCTTAGAAGCCCTTCGTGCCATCAAATCCGAACTTTTATTGGCCCAGACCTCTTCGGGTTCTAAAGAAGAGATTACCGAAGCCGATGAAATCAAGATCTTGCAAAAGCTGGTAAAAATGAGAAAAGACAGTGCGGCCATTTTCACCACACAAAACCGTCCTGATTTAGCGGAACCGGAATTAGCACAGATTGCCGTAATCGAAAAGTTCCTGCCTGCCCAATTATCAGAAGCAGAAGTAGAAGCCATTATCGCCAAAATCATTGCCGATACCGGAGCCTCAGGAATAGCATCTATGGGTAAAGTTATGGGATTAGCTACCGCACAAATAGGAGGAACGGCAGAAGGAAAAACCATTTCAGCTATCGTTAAAAAATTATTAGTTTAAAATAATTTAGGGAATTCTTACTCCTAAATAACAAATAAAGGCTGCGTAGTTCAACTGGATAGAATATCAGATTTCGGCTCTGAGGGTTGGGGGTTCGAATCCCTTCGCGGTCACGAATAAATACAATAGCCATAAAAATGTCCAAGCTTGCTTGAGCATTTTTATGGCTATTGTATTTTCAAAGCGGAGCTTTGAGGGAAGGACGGAGTCAATCCTGTATTTTCAAAGCGGAGCTTTGAGGGAAGGACGGAGTCAATCCCTACATCAAGTACCTTTGCATGGGAAGATGTAGTCAACCCTGCCGCGGTCACACAAAAAAACACTCAGGTTTTCTTGAGTGTTTTTTGTTTAAACAAGTTGTCTCATGCCTTTCGGACAAACTTTAAGTGCTGCAGCATGGTTTTAAACTTCTTGCCGGGTCTGAAAAGGACAGAGGCACTTTTTACATTCTTGGGCGTTACCGTTTCGGCGGTAGCACTGCCCGTGCCTTTTACACTAATTTGAAACGAACCCAAATGCCCTACACGAACAATTTTACCGTCTTCTAGTTCTTTGGAAACCGCATTGACCAGGCCAATGATTACAGCGTAGCAATCGGCTTGGGTAACAGTAGTGTCATTTGAAATTTGGTCAGCCAGTGCATCCAGGTCAATTTCGCCTGTTTGGATTGCTTTAGGGTAGTACGTCATGTCCAACTCAGGATGTGCCGGATTCGTCTTGCCAATGGGAGTGATAGTAATAGCCATATTGTACAGTTTATCAGGATACTTAATTTAACTTATCAGTAAGGAAGTTATCAATTATCCTGCCAAAGCAACTACTTTACCGCGGTAAATCAATCAAGTTACCGCGGTAAAGTAGTAAAGTTACCGCGGTAAATGGATAGATTGATGCTGATGGGTTTATGGATTTAGCCTGAAGAGGCAGGTAATGCTTCAGGCGCTGTAAAAAAAGTAAGGCTGATGTATTTGCCTGAATAGCCTATGCAAAACCAACAAGGCTTACAAAAAAAGTCGCATACGAAGAGTAGTAAATAAAAAATAAGAGTAAATTAATACTTAGTAATTCACTCTAATCCAATTATAAAGTAGCGGTCTTTTTCAAATCAGCTATGGTTTGGGTTGGTTTTTCGGCTCTAAACACGAAACTTCCTGCTACTAAAACATCGGCTCCTGACTGAACCAGTGCTTTTGCATTTTTATCGGTAACACCCCCGTCAATTTCAATAAGTGTTCTTGCTTTTTTTCGGATGATTAGTTCTTTTAGTTTTTCCACTTTTTCATAAGTGTTTTGAATAAAAGATTGTCCGCCAAATCCGGGATTTACACTCATCATGCACACTAAATCAATGTCGTTGATTACGTCTTCCAAGAGCGCTACATTCGTATGAGGATTTAATGCGACACCAGCTTTCATGCCTTCTGCTTTGATAGCTTGTAGTGTTCGGTGTAAATGGGGACAAGCTTCGTAATGCACAGTCAGGATATTGGCGCCTAAATCGGCAAACGTTTTGATGTATCTGTCTGGGTCAACAATCATCAAATGCACATCAATTGTTTTTTTTGCATGTTTAGCAATAGCTTCTAAAACAGGCATTCCGAAAGAAATGTTTGGAACGAAAACACCATCCATGATGTCGATATGAAACCAGTCGGCTTCACTGTTGTTAATCATTTCAATATCACGCTGCAGATTCGCAAAATCGGCGGCAAGGACAGAGGGTGCTATAAGGGTGTTTTTCATTTGTAGTGTTGTTTTGGCAAAGATAATTATAAAAAATAAAACTCCGGTAATCAGCCGGAGTTTCAATCATCAATCAAAAAACGAACAGTTAATCAGACTGTTGTTATCGTTCATTAGGGTTATCCTAAATATGTTTTTAATATTTTACTTCTGGAAGTATGTTTTAATCTGCGGATTGCTTTTTCTTTAATCTGACGTACACGCTCACGAGTTAAATCGAAAGTTTCTCCAATTTCTTCTAAGGTCATTGGGTGTTGATCACCTAAGCCAAAGTATAAACGTACAACATCTGCTTCTCTTGGCGTTAAAGTTTCTAAAGAACGTTCAATTTCTGTTCTCAGCGACTCATGTATTAATTCTCTGTCCGGATTTGGAGATTCGCCTGAACGTAAAACGTCATATAGGTTAGAATCTTCTCCTTCTACAAGAGGCGCATCCATTGATAAATGACGACCGGAGTTTTTCATGCTCTCTTTTACGTCATTTACGGTCATGTCAAGCTCTTTTGCAATTTCCTCAGCAGACGGAGCGCGCTCGTTAGATTGCTCTAACAAAGCATACATTTTATTAATTTTATTGATAGAACCAATTTTATTCAAAGGTAAACGTACAATACGGGATTGTTCTGCCAAAGCCTGAAGAATAGATTGACGAATCCACCAAACGGCATAAGAAATGAATTTAAAACCACGTGTTTCATCGAAACGCTGTGCAGCTTTAATCAATCCTAAGTTTCCTTCGTTAATTAAATCGGGAAGTGTTAATCCTTGATTTTGGTATTGTTTAGCCACCGAAACCACGAAACGTAAATTGGCTTTTGTCAATTTTTCTAATGCTCTTTGATCTCCGGCTTTAATACGTTGAGCTAATTCTACCTCTTCATCGGCAGTAATCAAATCAACTTTTCCAATCTCTTGTAGGTATTTGTCTAGGGAAGCAGTTTCACGATTCGTTACCTGCTTGGTGATTTTGAGCTGTCTCATTTAATTTGTCTCCTTTACTTTAAAGTGTTCAGGTGGTTATACGTATAGAAAACGGAAAAAGTTACATTTTTAGAATAAAAAACCTTTTCAAATTTTGAAAAGGTTTTTTTGTAATCAAATAGACTGTTATAATTTTCTGGAGCCGGACCAATTTCCTGATTCGGAGTTTGTGTTATGCCATGTACCACTGATGTTATTACCACTCACATTTCCGGTAAATGTTC
>Ga0066441_1000803_pt1 | contig 6633 bp, 5 predicted proteins | sample LakWasMet61_LOW9_2_FD_59529 | JGI IMG/M metagenome (GOLD analysis project Ga0066441, IMG submission 59529) | Freshwater sediment methanotrophic microbial communities from Lake Washington under simulated oxygen tension - Sediment Metagenome 61_LOW9 | ecosystem: Environmental > Aquatic > Freshwater... | reverse complement strand
AAGTACCTCATGGAGAACCACATAGGGGAATTCGTTCCTGAGGATATCGGATATGTGCCGCGTGAATCCGAGGTTCCGCTTCACATCTTCAAAGGTTTCTATACGGACCCGCTGATCTTCGTCTTGCTGGGCACGCGCTACGAAATGGCCCCCCTTGTCGACGAGATACTTCGCATCCATGCAGTGTTGCAAGCCTGCGCCGAGAATGGGTTCAGGCTGCCACGCCCTGACAATCCGCAGTGATGGATAAATTGTAGGGGGCGGGGGGGCATGCAATTAATCCAGTTCACACTCGTTATCCGCGCGAGGGGCTTAGTCCACGGCCGACGAGCTGCCGTTGCCTAATGACGCGTGATCGGGGGCGGATTGAACCGGTGGATGCAACTGAATGGATGGCCCTTCTATATTGGAACCGGTCATCACAAGTGGCGTGGAACGTTCCTCCACGCATGCCAGATGGTTCGCGGCGCTGGATGTTGCTGATTAGCGGCTATGATGTGCTCTATACGAAGAAAAAGCGCGAAAAGAGCGCAATCAATTGCGTCGGGTTCGGCTTAGGAATCTGGCGTTGCCAATTTTTCGGATGCCTCGATTATGGAAGGGACAAACAAATATTTTCGGCAATGTGACTGGCCTGTGGACCAAGCTGGCGAGCGGCTTGATCAGGCTGAGTAGAAATTTCCGCATCCAGAATAATGGTGACACAATCAATCGACTAAATAAATGAATAACTTAGAAATCCCGCAACCGACCACTGATGCTGCTGAGCGTTTTGGACAAGGTCCGAATACGGCCGCGCGCGCCGCCGCATTGACTGATCTCCTCACACAGCGTGCTATGTCAAAGGTGGTTAAGCTCGACTCCTTCGAGCATGGGCTTAGCGCACTTTTGGCTTGCCTTCAGGACTCTGCTGATCCGCTTGAGCGACTCATGGCGTGTGCGCAGTTAGTCCGTATCGAGCAGTCCGCAAGAGGAATCTCACAGCGTGTGCGCAAGCGCGCAACTCCTTTCCTCGATACCGCTCTGCCTCCAGTTTCCATGCTCAAGGAAGGTGACGATCGCTTTTATATTGCAAAAGCTTGCGCTTGGACCAGTGCTGAATGGGTGTTGCCGTACTCGATCCGCAGCGCTGCCGAGGAACCTCCAAATGCGGACAAGGTACGGGGCGAATTCATGTCGCGCACCTTCGAGCGTGCGACGTCGCTTGAACAGATCTTCATGGCGATGATGAAGGCGCTTTTGGAATCAAAGCCGGAAACAGAAACTCCGGCAGATTCGATGGCGAAGCGCATGACCAAGATTTTGTCTTCTCTTCGAACGGCGATCGTCAATTCGCTCTTGCCACCGGGACTTGGTGCGGGGGAAGCACTTGGCGGATTTGTTCGGCGGCCGTTTTCAGCGCTCGGCCAACCGTCGGACGAGGTTGCTGCCACCGCGCTCGCGAGCGAGGTGATTTTGACGACTCACGATCTAGTCCGAAGCCGATTTTCTCTCCTCACGGATGCCGACACGTACTCTGCGATCAAATTCGCGAAGCGCCTGTTCAATGGCACAAGTTGGCCACCGGAGTTACGGCGCGAACTCGAACTAGTAGCGGGAAGCATTCTCGAAGCGCTACTGCTGCTGGCAAAGCAGGGAATGACGTCCCCAGGGTTGCTGGAACACCTCGACCTCGTAATCGGATATCGGCAGCGAAGAGAGGCGATGCTGTGCGATTTGGCCGATTCCCACCCCGAGCTAAGGGAAGACGTTCGTGCGTGGTTGCGTGGAACCAATGTTCGCGTCAGTACTACCGCGCATGATGCACTCGCGCAAAGCGAAGACCTTCGCACTGACCCCGCTATTGGCGAAGTACTGATAGAGGTACGCAAGGTTCGTGGCGCTAGCGCGGCGGTAACAGATACGGTGGCGCCCGTGCTGCAGCTGTATGACCCTTCGCAGTCAGAGATTCTTGACACATTGGGTGTTCGGATCGCTGCCATGGCAGAAGCCGTGGACGATCTGGCACGCCGCCGCCGAATTGGTTTGCTGGGAATGACTGGGCAAGAAATCGACTACGCTGCAAAGTACTTCGATGTCGTTCGAGGAGTGGCTGGTCAGCGCGGCAGAGTTATCAGACCGGCGATTGTGAGGTTGTCGGAATCAGGGGGGCCGGGTGAAGTGATCACCAAGGGGCTGTTGGAGTCGGATAAATAGTCAAGAACCAACACGAGGGAATTGCACCGTGGATCTCGAAAAAGCCAAAGTTCTGCTGGAGAGTCTGTATGACCGGATTCAGCGCGAGGGTGTCGAAGGCAAATGGAAGTTGGAAGGCACCGTCTCGGCGAGCGAGCACGAAGCCCTGAGCTACCTGCTTAAACATCTTGGAATTTCGGTGCCTGCCGACATACCGGCGCCGGGAACGCCACTGGCTACGCCGGCAATACTGCCTACCGTGACCCTAAACACCCACTCGGCATCTTTGCAGTCTGCTGAGGATCTCGAAGCCATTATGTGCCTCGATTTTGGCACTGCGATGTCCAAAGCGTTTGCTGTGCATGTTGAAGACAGCAGCCCGTTTGATCTGGCCGTGGGTCAGCGTGCGGGCTATTCTGAGGCCGTCTATCCAGTGCCATCGTCACTCTTCGTCTCCCGGAGCGGCAAGATTTATCTCGGGCATGAAGCAATTTCAAAGAGTCTTCAGGACTCCGACTCGGGACGAGCAAGGTTTGACTCGCCAAAGCAGGAGATCAGTCAAGGGCCGATGACCGATCTCTCTTCGATCTTGCTACCAGAGAGCGTTAACCCATCGGGCATTCCTTTGAACAAGGAAGAGGCTATTACACTTTACTTGGCCTATTTGACCGATTTGGCTGGACTCGAACTAACGGCTCGACATGGCCTCTCTCGATACGTTAGGAGACGGTTTGCACGTCCATGCTGGAAGAAGGAGCGCGTTGAATGGGCGGAACTGCAGCTATCGCGAATGCTGGCTAAGGCACAGATTCTGGCGGACACCTTCACTGGCGAGTGGCAAGGTGGCATAGACATTCGCAAGATTCGCGCGGCGATGGACAAACTTTCGGAGATCGTGCCGCCCTCCTTTCTTGTGGCAGAGGGTGTGGCAGAACCGGTCGCAGCTGCTTCCAGTATCGTCATAAGGGGTGAGCCTCAGCGCCGCGGATTCCTTGTAGTTGACGTCGGTGCTGGCACGACGGATTTTGGTCTGTTCGTCATGTCTGAGCTTGATCCGTCACGCCCCAGAGTGATTCAGATTCCGAATTCAATCGAAGGGCTTCGTCAGGCTGGCGATACGATTGACAATATTCTGCGGGGAGCAATTCTGAAACGTCACAGTGTTGACCCCGAAGGTGATTACGGCAAGAGGATGTCAGCCGAGTTGAATTTGCGGGTCCGCCAGTTCAAGGAGACGCTTTTCCGTGATCGCGTGCTCCGCTACACTTTGGCAGACGATACTGCCGGCGAAATTACCTTGGATGAATTCCAAAACCGCCCAGAAGTTTTGCGATTCAAGCAAGGCTTGGAAACTGCGTTGCAGGGAGTCCTTGATCGAGTTGACTCAAGTTGGATCAAGAATTTGTTCGCCAAGCAGGGACTCATGGTGGTATTGACCGGAGGCGGTGCGCGCCTTGATATTGTTAAAGATTTGGCCAAAGGATTCGTATCAACCCATGGCGTACGGCTTGACAGAACGGCTGCACACATGGTGCCCGAATGGATCCGCACCGAACATCCCGAATTTGCCGACGAGTATCCGCAGTTGGCGGTGGCCATGGGTGGCGCTTCCCCCAACCTGCCCGAGATGGGACCAGAAGTAGCTGTATTCGGTGGAGGAATGCCGAGAGCGACCTATACGTCTGGAAACCTAACGAAATGACAACGTGGCTGACACCCCCTAGCGCCCTAGGTCGTTACATTGTTCGCTTATTCTGGAATATCTCCTTCGCGTAAGTTACCAATGACCGCTTCTTCAGTCCTGCGGTCGTTCAACTGGGATGCCTTCAATGTCAGCTTCGGCCGACAAGCCGGAGTAGGTTAACGGGCTGGTTCCTAGGGAAACCCGCCGTATGGCCAATTCACACACCTCGGCCGAAGCGGACATTGAGACTAGCGGGAGAGGATTTCCGCTTCGTGCCCACTGCTGCCATTTATGCCACGAGGGAGTGAGGGGCTGCTATGTGTGGTACTGCTGCCGCTTATTTCTACGCGGGACTGAGTGCCAGTCGGCCGAAACCGCTGCTGATCATTGCACTCTGAATCTTCTCGAATGGTGGCTTTCCGTAGACCTGTTCCAAAAAGTGTTCGAGGGTACAACCAGACCGTTATGGGATTGAATTCTCTGGGTTCGCAAGGGCCGGTTTCGCGCGAACAACGCTCAGCCACATATCACGGATATCGCACTCGGCATCAGGAATGTGGCACGAAGCATCAGGCGACTTACGGCGAATTGCTCCGGTTAGGCTAAATGCATTTCGAAGCAGACGCCGTTGGTCGTTGGGCACAAAAAAATCTCTCCACCGTGGGCCTGCACGATGGAGCGGGTAATGGCGAGGCCCAGGCCAGCGCCATCGCTGCTGCGGTGCCGAGACGGATCGGCGCGATAGAAACGATCAAAGATTCGCGCGAGGTGTTCCTCCGGGATCGGCTCGCCGCTGTTTTCGATCGAAAGCTTTATTCCGCCTGCGGATGTTTCAATCGAAATGCGGATGTTGCCACCTTCGGGTGTGTGACGAATGGCATTGGAAAGCAGGTTGGCCAGCGCCCGGCGCAGCATCAGTTTGTCGCCGGATACCTGTCCCTCGCCCGTCAGTGACAGTTGCAGTGCTTTTTCCTCGGCCAGCGCATCGAAGAAGTCGAACAGTTCGCGCACCTCCGCCGCGAGATCGACCGGTTCGCGATTGGGCACGATCAGGCCATTGTCGGCCTGTGCCAAGAACAACATATCGCCGATCATGCGTGCCAGGCGTTCGTATTCCTCGACATTGGAGGCCAGCACCTCACGGTACTCGTCGGGACTGCGGGCTCGCGTCAATGCAACCTGGGTTTCCGTCATCAAGTTGCTGATCGGTGTACGCAGTTCGTGGGCCAGGTCGGAGGAGAAATCCTTGAGCCGCGTGAACGAATCTTCAAGGCGGGCCAGCATCTCGTTCAGGGTTTCCGCCAGTTCGGCGAGTTCGACCGGAACCGCGTCGACCGCCAGGCGATAGTCGAGTCGGCTGGCCGTGATGCCGGCCGCCCCCTGGCGGATAGCTTGCAGCGGCGCCAGGCCGCGTCTGACCGCGGCCCAGCCGAGCAGGCCGGCCAGCGCCGCGGCAACGGCGACGAACAGCCACAGCGTGCGCCGGAACGAGGCCATGAAGTGGTCGTGGTGGGTGATATCGACCGCCACCGCGACCAGCACCGGCGGCTCGCCGCGGATGCCGGTCGGCAGCAGGGCGGAAATGCCGCGCCGGGGTTGCGCACCGGATGGGCCATCCTGCTGCCAGACCTGCGGCCGCGGCGGGTTGCGGACGGCGTTGCGTGCCAGCAGCGCGGGCGGGAAGCTGGCGCCCGGCGTGGCGAACAGGGTCCGTTCGGCGGCGCTGCGCACCACGATGGCGAGGTCGTGGTGGCCGACCAGTGCATCGTCGAGTTGCAACGGCAGGGCATCGAGCGCGACCGGCGTCTGGATTCTTTCCAGCAGATGGCCTGCCAGACGCAGCTTGCCGGACATCTGATCCATGTCCTGTTCAACGAAGTGCTGTTCGACCGTATTGCCGATCAGCAGGCCGAGTGTCAGCAGCACCGCCGTCGATACGGCGGCGAAGAGTAGGGTGAGCCGCAAGGTGATCGATTCGCTGCGGCGGCTCATTCAGTGTTGTCCTCCAGCACGTAGCCCATCCCGCGCACGGTGTGGATGAGTTTCGGCTCGAACCCATCATCCATTTTTGCGCGCAGCCGCCGCACCGCCACCTCGATGACATTGGTGTCGCTGTCGAAGTTCATGTCCCAGATCTGCGAGGCGATCAGCGAGCGCGGCAGCACTTCGCCGCGGTGGCGCAGCAGCAGTTCGAGCAGCGCGAATTCCTTGGCCGTCAGGTCGATGCGCTGGCCGCCGCGTGTGACCCGGCGGCGCATGAGGTCGAGCTCGAGATCGGCTACGAGCATCTGGTCCGCTTCCGCCTTGCGGCCGCCTCGGCGCAGCAGGGTGCGCACCCGGGCCAGCAGTTCGGCAAAGGCGAAGGGTTTCACCAGGTAATCGTCAGCACCCAGTTCGAGACCCTTGACGCGGTCCTCGACCTGGTCGCGGGCGGTGAGGAACAGCACCGGCATCTCGCGTCCGGCACGACGCAGGCCGGCCAGCAGTTGCCAGCCATCGAGCTGCGGCAGCATGACGTCGAGAATCGCCAGGTCGTAATCGCCGGTCTCGCCCAGATGCAGTCCGTCGACGCCGTCGCGCGCCAAGTCGACGACAAAACCCGCCTCCACCAAGCCCTGCCTGAGGTAGTCACCGGTCTTCGGCTCGTCTTCAACTACCAGGATCTTCATTTCATTCCCCGCTCATACCGATGTCCGGATTGTGCGCTCGCCGAATCGGCGCACGCCGAAGATTACAGAAATGTAATCCGGACGTCAGCCTGCGGTTAGGTGGGC
>Ga0066441_1000739_pt1 | contig 7046 bp, 9 predicted proteins | sample LakWasMet61_LOW9_2_FD_59529 | JGI IMG/M metagenome (GOLD analysis project Ga0066441, IMG submission 59529) | Freshwater sediment methanotrophic microbial communities from Lake Washington under simulated oxygen tension - Sediment Metagenome 61_LOW9 | ecosystem: Environmental > Aquatic > Freshwater... | reverse complement strand
GTCAAACTTCAGTCGTCAGTCGTCAGTCCGTTTTCATCAAACCAGTTTTAGAAATATAAAAAGAAAGGCCCGCCTCCACGCGGGCCTTTTTTATTCCCCCTAGTGAAGCTGGGCGACTCTCGATTTCTCCAGCAGCTTCAGTCGGGCACTCAATTTGTTCAAATAAGCTTTTTTATGTTTTTGTGTTTTAGAGTGATAGCGTGCATACCAGCGGCGATCTTTTTTCTCATAGCGAGTTTTTAAAATGTGAAGAATTTGGGCCATTACTTCAAGTGAGTATGCCTGGTCTTCTTTCATTCTTTCGGCTTCAATCGGCATCATTTTCATTCTTTCAAATTCTTTATTCCAGATATCGACATTCACCTGCGCCATGGATAAATCGCCTGTGCTCGAAACCATGTCGTGGTTGAAATCACTTTCGGCATCAATTATGGCCACAACAATTTGCGGTTCAATATTGTACTTTTTTAATGCCTTTTGAATTTTAGCAGCAACAGCTTGTCTCTTTGTTGCTGAAAATTGCGGCTTCAATACTGAGATCATTTCGGCAATGACAGGAGTCTTGTTTGGGACAGGAGCTCTGTCGAAATCACCAAAGGTGTCAGCACTGTTATAAATATTGTGGATCTTAATCGATTGCATTCTGGTGCTTTTGTTTTTCATTGTAGAGATTGCACCGATAGCAATTGTCGAAAGAAGAACAATTTTTATAAAGAGTTCTTTGTCTGTTCTGTTAGCAAGTGTGTGTGTTATTGCTTTCATACTTAAATTATAAAAGCGGATAGACTTTGAAATTAGTCCTAAATATGGAGTTCTCTGCTAATACAGGCTTTTAGAAATTTCCAGTGATTTTTAAGTCATTGATCTTAGAGGAAACGGATTTACTTGATGATAAAAAAAGTGGCAGGAAAACCTGCCACTTTTTTTCTAACCTATTGTTAGCGTGTTCCTGAGGTTGATGTATCTGAAGAACCTGATGTTGTATCTGTACTTGTTCCTGTACCTGCTGAGCCTGAGCCCATTGTTGAAGATCCCGAACCAGATGTTGATCCAGTGAAGTTTCTGCATTCAACAGATGATGTATGGCTGTTGCAATATGTAGTTGCGCGTGAACCGCAAAGTTTTCCCTGCTTCTTCACATTGATACAATCCGTAGTTGTGGTGCTCGACATCCCTGTTCCGACAGTATCAGTTGTTCCCGTTGTTGTTGTAGAACGAGAAGTTGTCCCTGCTGAATCAGTTCTCATACCAGTTGAATCAGTCGATGTGCCGGTTGTCGATGTACCTGTGCCTGAACTGTATCCTGAGTTACTTTGAGCGTATAAGCTTGGAGCTGTAAGTGTTAGGGTTAACGTGAGTGCAAATGCTGAATACAATTTTTTAGACATAAAAATCTCCTGTTTCATTTTTTATTTTTGTTCTTCTTTCTCTCTTCGACTCTCTTTTCGAAGGGAAAAACTGAATTGGGTTTTTCGTGTTCTGAGGGATCCATTCTTTCATACGAATTCGACTTATCTGTCCAACGATCGAGTTGTTGATCACCTGCAGTTTTAGATTTGCGTATTTCCTTTGGCATAAAATTTCTCCGTCGTGCATAGAAAAAAATAATAAGCTCAACTTAATCAACTTCATGTTCCTCCGTGATTGTTACAAGCCCCATGCCAGAGAGAATAATGCCACAAAGGCTCAGCTTTTCTTTCTGTGTGCTCATCAGCAAGAGGCCTTATTTCTTCACTCCATTTTGGCAAGCAAAATGCTCTCTATCATTAAGAAGGACAGTTTTTTATACGAAGGAGTTAGTTATGAATCGCAATGAGCAAGGATCGAATGAGCAAAATAGGACATATAGTGGACGAGAAAACCTCGCCCGCAGACAAGCTGGACCAAGCGCAAGCGGTAGATCACGTCATCATCATCAACAAGAATATTCACAACAGAATAATCGCAATTATGATGACTATAGAAATGACGTCAGAAGAGATCGGGACAGCGGAGAACCTGAACAGATGCATTCGCGAGAACGCATGAGACATGAACGCGATCAAAATCCAGGGCGCGATTTTCATAACAGAGAACGCAGCTATCGGGCACAACAGGAATCAGAATACGAAGAAGAAGAATTCAAACGTCATCTTGATGATTCAGCCTGGAACAATACTCCCGGAGGAGAACTCTCCTGGGCAGAACAATACAGAACAGACGGTGAAGCTCACAATTACAAAGGTCCCCTTTCCGATTTTGATGAATATCCTCAACAAGGACACAATTTCGATCATAGAAAACCACGCCATAAAGATTTTTCAGGTTTCGGTCCGCGCGGTTATCAAAGAAGTGATGCCCGCATAGAAGAAGAAATCTGTGAATTGCTTGCGCGCGATCACTATATAGATGCAAGCGAAATAGTCGTTGCCGTAGAAAACGGGGTTGTTAAATTGTCCGGCACTGTCAATCACCGCGAAGATCGTGTTGAAGCTGAAATGCTCTCAGAAAGTGTCATTGGAGTGGAAGACATTCAAAATGATATTTCCGTCAATCGCCAAAAAAGAAAAGAGCATGAACAAGGAAGCCATCATTGAGATTTAAAAATAAGGTTGCCATTATTACCGGAGCAGGCTCAGGTATAGGGCGGGCCACTGCCATACAACTCGCCAGAGAAGGTGCGAAAATAGTAGTGGCCGATATATCTGAACCCCATGGCGAATCGGTGAAGGAAGAAATACTAGCACTCAATGAATCAGCAATTTTTGTCAAAACAGATATTGCTGAAGAAAAAGACCTCCATCACCTTGTTCACCAATCATTGCATTTCTACAAACGCATTGATGTTGTCGTCAACAATGCAGCGATCATGACTTTTTGTCCTGTTGTCGATATTAAACTCGAAGACTGGGACAGAGTCATTCACACAAACCTCCGCTCTGTTTTCATCATGACCAAGCTCACACTTCCACATATCCACGGGGGTGCGATCGTCAATTTAAGTTCAGTCCACGCTCACGAAACGACTCCCAACAATTCACCGTATGCATCCTCCAAAGGTGGCGTTGAGGCCTTTACACGGGCGATTAGTCTGGAAATTAAACCGGACAAAGTAAGAGTGAATTGCGTGGCCCCGGGAGCAGTAAATACTCCCATGCTTTGGAATAATCCCAATATCAAAAGCGGCAAAGAAAAAATTCAAGGGCGCGTGGCAGAGCCTGATGAAGTGGCCGCCGCAATTGTTTTTCTCGCTTCAAGTGATGCGAGCAACATTCATGGTACGTCATTGATTGTCGATGGTGGACGACTCGCCATTTTATAAGGAAGTTTATATGTTGCACTTTCCCCTTAATTTTATTTTTGCCACCGGAATAGAAAACTCTTATCCGGTTATCATGAACAAAGAAGGAAAATTAAAACGCATTGATGAAATGCAATCCTGTGGTCATTATCAAAACTGGAAACAGGATTTTCAACTGGTTCAGCAATTAGGGGTCAGCCATCTTCGCTGGGGGCCGCCTTATTACAAAGTTCATCTTGGACCGGGCCAGTACGATTGGTCCTTTGCCGATGAAGCCTTGAATGAAATGAAAGAACTTGGCATAAGACCCATCGTAGATCTCTGCCATTTCGGTGTACCGGACTGGATTGGCAATTTTCAAAATCCGGATTTTCCCAAATACTTTGCAGAGTATGCCGAAGCTTTTGCCAAACGATATCCGTGGATAAACTGGTACACACCGATTAACGAAATTTTTATTACAGCGACGTTCTCAGCTCAGTACGGATGGTGGAACGAAAGACTGTCCAGCGACAGGACGTTTGTCACAGCAATGAAACATCTTTGCCAGGCCAACACACTTGCTATGAGAGCGATTCTGAACGTTCAGCCTCGAACAGTCTTTGTTCAAAGTGAATCGTCTGAATATTATCATCCTCATGCTCCGGACTGCATGGATCATGCAAGTTTCCTCAATGAAAAAAGATTTATCGCTCTGGATTTAACCTATGGCCATAGTGTGGATTGCAGAATGTATGAATATCTGCTCGATAATGGAATGACTCGTGATGAATATCATTGGTTCCGTGAAAATGAAGTTAAAGCTTTTTGTATTATGGGAACGGACTACTATGCTTCCAATGAACATCTGGTTCAACACGATGGCAGCACAGTGTGCGCAGGAGAAATTTTCGGGTACTACGTCATCACTTCGCAATATTATCATCGCTATCATCTTCCGGTAATGCATACGGAAACAAATGTCTTTGATAAAGAAAGAGCTGTTCACTGGCTCTACAAGGAGTGGCAGAATTTATTCAGACTTCGCAAAGACGGTATTCCGATTATGGGATTCACCTGGTACAGCCTCACCGATCAAAAAGACTGGGATTCTCTTTTGCGTGAAGATAATGGCAACATCAACAACTGCGGTCTCTATGATTTAAATAGACAAATAACCCCCGTGGGCGAAGCTTACAAAGAATTGATTTCCAACTGGAGAGACTTGCTTCCAACCGGCAGTATGGGTCTACAAATTTGCTGATTTCTTTTTCCGAAAAATAAAGATGACACCGCAAACGAAAATGGCAGCTGAAAAAATAAGATAGATTTTTTTATTGAAACCGAAACACATGACGAATGTCAAAAGAAGTCCTGCCAATGATGGCAGAGGCCACTTACCGATCGTAAAAGGAACTCGAAACGGTCTGGGTGTTTCTGCTTCCAACGAACGAAGTCTGATGACTGATAAATTAACTGCGGCAAAGGCTGTTAAAGTTGCCAGTGAGGATAAGCTGACGAGATCTTCCAGATTCGCAGCGGAGAGAAAGACCAGAGTCAAAATCATCGTTTGTAAAGTGGCCGCATAAGGGGATTGTGTACGGCCCTTTGTTTTTCCAAAGACAGCGGGCAGCTCTCCCGATCTCGCCACGCTAAAAAGCATTCTTGAAGTCACCAGCATAGTAATGAGGGCCGTGTTGGCAGTTGAAAATAAGGCAATCACGGATAAAATCCGACTACCTGTTAATGATTTATTTTTCAGAACTTCTGACAGAGGAAAACGGCTATTTGCCAGTGTCCCGCTTTCAACAAGTCTCATCACTGCAAAACTCATGAGCATATACAGAGCTGTTGTAAAGGCCAGACTGTAAAGGATTGCTTTGGGAATATTTTTCTCAGGCTCTTTTGTTTCTTCTGAAAGATTCGCAATATCTTCAAATCCAAGGTAGACGAAAAAAATTAAGCCGACTGCTGTCAGTGTTCCACTGTGAACATTCACTGACAATGAATGGACAGGATTTTTTTCAGTGAAGCCAAACCAGAGCACCAAAACAATTCCCATAATTTCCAGAAAGGTGAATAGTAAATTTGCTCTGTTTGAACTTTGTATTCCTCGAAGATTAATCAGCGTGCACAGAACAATTAAAATTCCGGCGGACAGAGTTTGATTAAAATGAAAATAATATTGAAGGTAGCCGGCGAAAGAATAAGCAACTGCCGTGGCCGTCACAGCTCCGCCAATAATTAAAATCATCGCAATCATAAAAGAAGGAAATAAAGTCCGTGGAAAAGATTTGCGCAAATAGGTGTACTCTGCCCCGGCAGAAGGATACATGGTAGCGACTTCGCAATAGGAAACGCCTGTTAAGAATGCAGCGAGCCCCGCAAGTAAAAAGCTTAACCAGATCGTTTCCCTGGCGTGGCCGTAGGCAACTCCGATGACAGAATAAATCCCGGCACCGACAATTACTCCGATGCCAAATACACTTACGCTGAATAAAGACAGATGCCTTTTAAGAGCAGATTGGTTTGTTTCCATAGGAAAAAAGTATGGAGATCAGTTAAATTTTATTCTTGCGGGTTCCGGTCAGGATCGTGTCCGCAAAGAGTGCAGTGAACATAGCAAACAAGGCCATTCCTGTAAGCATTAAAATGATGCCGAGGATTTTTCCCGGTAATGTTTGAGGGGTAATATCGCCATAGCCGGTTGTTGTGGCCGTGGCAAATCCCCACCAGATAGCGTCTATAAAATGTGTGATTTTTGGATTGTGGTTCACTTCTATAAAATAAAATACGGTCGCGAATAATCCGATCAGAGAATTTCCAAGAATCGTTAAAAGGATAAAGACTGGGCTTTTAATGAGTAAAATCATTTCTCTAAAAAAGAATTGAAAATTGATCAGGATATGTTTCGTCGTGTTTTTCTCGTGTGACATAAGTCCTGTCCTTCTCATGGGCATTCTTTTTGGCGAGTGCTTTGCAATTATTATAACTGACTTACATTGAAAAACTCTATCTATTTTTTAAGTGAGATTGAAAATGAGAGATGACACCCTTGCCTTACTAAAAAATCCTTACCGCTTTATCTCAAGCAGAAGTAAAGATCTGGGCAAAGATGTTTTTGAAACGCGTGTGTTTTTGCAAAAAGCCTATTGCATGACAGGAAAAGAAGCCGCAGAACTTTTCTACAATCCTGACTACTTTATCAGAAAAGGAGCTCCTCCTGAAGCGATGCGCGCCACTCTCTTTGGCAAAGGCGGACTTCAGGGACTGGACGGAACAGAACATGCTCACCGCAAAACCATGTTCATGTCACTGATGAGTGAAGAAAACATCAGTGATCTAAAATATATTTTCCATGAAAAACTTCGCCATTACCTCAAACACTGGAGTTTGAAAGATAACATTGTTCTTTATGATGAATTTCAAAAAGTCCTGACCGAAACGGTTTGCGCCTGGGCAGGCATTCCTCTTGATGAAGATGAAAAAGTCAGACGCACAAAAGAGATCGTTTCGATTTTTGATTTCGCAGGCTCAAAAGGCTTCGCCCATTTTCTTTCGCGAATCTCGCGAAAAAATGCAGAAGACTGGATTGAAAATATTGTCATGGATCTTCGATCTGACGGCTATGAACCGTTAATAAAAACTCCAATTGAAGTTATTATCTGGCATAGAGATGAACAGGAAGAATTATTAAAGCCACATACGGCAGCTGTGGAAATTTTAAATCTCATCCGCCCGACCGTCGCTATTTCGGTTTATCTCGTTTTTATCGCTCATGCGCTTC
>Ga0066441_1000682_pt1 | contig 7443 bp, 5 predicted proteins | sample LakWasMet61_LOW9_2_FD_59529 | JGI IMG/M metagenome (GOLD analysis project Ga0066441, IMG submission 59529) | Freshwater sediment methanotrophic microbial communities from Lake Washington under simulated oxygen tension - Sediment Metagenome 61_LOW9 | ecosystem: Environmental > Aquatic > Freshwater... | reverse complement strand
TTATATTGTTTGCAATGGTTTTAAACGTGATGAATATGTTACTAATATTGCCCGATTAATCAATAACGGTCATCCAAAAACGGTTCCGGTGATTGATAACTACGAGGAATTAGACTTATTACAGGAACAAATCAAAGGCAAATTCAAAATAGGAATCCGAATTGCCGCTGAGGAAGAACCAAAATTTGAGTTCTATACTTCGCGTTTGGGCATCGGATATAAAGATATCGTTCCGTTTTACCGAAAACAAATTCAGGAAAACAAACAAGTGGAACTGAAAATGCTGCACTTCTTCATTAACACCGGAATTCGCGACACAGCTTATTATTGGAACGAATTGTTGAAATGTATGAAAGTATACATTGCCTTAAAAAGAGAATGTGCCACTTTAGATAGTTTGAACATAGGCGGTGGTTTCCCAATCAAAAATTCATTGGCGTTTGAATATGATTATCAATACATGATTGATGAGATTTTGAACCAAATCAAAATTGCCTGTGATGAAGCCGAAGTAGATGTACCTCATATTTTCACTGAATTCGGTTCGTTTACCGTGGGTGAATCAGGTGGTGCTATTTATCAGGTGTTGTACCAAAAGAAACAGAACGACAGAGAGAACTGGAACATGATTGACTCTTCATTCATTACCACATTACCGGATACCTGGGCAATTAACAAACGTTTCGTTATGCTAGCGGTAAACCGTTGGAATGATACCTACGAAAGAGTATTACTAGGCGGTATGACTTGTGACAGTGATGACTATTACAACTCTGAGCAACACATGAATGCGGTGTATTTACCGAAATACAACAAAGAAAAACCATTATATATAGGTTTCTTCAACACCGGTGCTTATCAGGAAACCATTGGTGGTTTTGGCGGATTGCACCACTGTTTGATTCCGCAACCGAAACATATTTTGATAGACCGCGACGAAAACGGAATTTTGGCTACCGAAGTTTTCTCGGAACAACAAAGTTCAGAAGATGTCTTGAAAATATTGGGATACGGAAAACAATAGTCCACAAAAAACTAGTACTTTTAACATAATTAAATTAAAAAAACAGTTTGTGGTTTTAGAAAAAAAGTTTTTCTTTGAACCGCAAACAACAAACAACTTTATTACAAAATGAGCAAAGGACCAATCAGTCAATTTATAGAAAAAAACTACCTTCACTTTAACGCTGCTGCCCTTGTTGACGCTGCTAAAGGATACGAAGAACACTTACTTGACAATGGTAAAATGATGATTACTTTGGCCGGTGCCATGAGTACTGCCGAACTAGGGAAATCATTAGCCGAAATGATTCGTCAGGATAAAGTGCATATTATTTCTTGTACTGGTGCCAACCTTGAAGAAGATATTATGAACCTGGTAGCTCACAATTCTTACAAAAGAGTTCCTAATTACAGAGATTTATCACCGCAGGAAGAATGGGATTTATTAGAAAACCATTATAACCGTGTTACTGATACCTGTATCCCTGAAGAAGAAGCTTTCCGTAGACTGCAGTCGCATTTATTCCATATTTGGAATAAAGCTGATAAAGCCGGTGAAAGATATTTTCCACACGAGTTTATGTACCAAATGATTAACTCGGGTGTATTACAACAATATTACGAAATTGACCCTAAAGATTCCTGGATGGTTGCAGCTGCGGAGAAAAACTTACCGCTGGTAGTTCCGGGATGGGAAGACAGCACTATGGGTAACATCTTTGCTTCTTACTGTATCAAAGGAGAATTCAAACCAACGACCATGAAAAGCGGCATCGAGTATATGATGTGGCTGGCAGATTGGTATCCGAAGAATTCTTCGGGTAAAGGCGTTGGTTTCTTTCAGATTGGTGGCGGTATTGCCGGAGATTTTCCGATTTGTGTTGTACCGATGTTATACCAGGATATGGAAATGCACGACATTCCGTTTTGGAGTTATTTTTGCCAAATTTCAGATTCAACCACAAGTTATGGATCTTATTCGGGCGCTGTTCCTAATGAGAAAATCACTTGGGGAAAACTTGATATTACCACCCCCAAATTTATTATCGAATCGGATGCTACCATTGTAGCACCCTTAATTTTTGCTTACTTATTAGATTTATAAAAGATTTTTTTATGAGAAGAATTATTGTAGACTATGCTAAACTAACCGGAGACATACTAAATTTATTAGTAGAGAAATTCCCTGAGGGTTATGACGACTCGGATATCATTCGTTTCAGAAATGCACAAAACGAATTGGTTGAAGCGGTTGAAGTACGAACAGAGGATACTATTTACTTGGTAAAAGTAAGTACTAAACTGGCGAGTCGTATGGAAAAATTTGACGAAGAAGATGACATCGATTCTGTAATCGAACCTATTGATCCTATTAAAGGGATTGATGATGATGAAGATGCTATCACGGCTGATGAAGACGATGAAGAAGTTGACTTACTGAAAGACGGTGGCGGCTCTGAAGATGCTGATGCAGATGATGACGATGATGATGAGTTTGATGATTCAGATAATAATCTTGAAGACGAAGACGACGAAGAGTAGTTAAGAATTACGAGTTAGAAATTACGAATTACGAATTATAAAAATCCCAAATTCTTAATAGAATTTGGGATTTTCTTTTTTGTTGGGTTTTAATTTAAATAGCGCTCCTGAAAGATACGCTGATGGTGGTTTTGATGGCCTATGATGGTGAATCCTAAGGCTCTTACTGACATGGGATTGTTGGAAGCCGTTCCTATACGGAGTAATTCTTCTTCTGAAAATGATTTGAATAAGGCTAAGGTACCTTGCCTTACTATTAGTAATTCCGTTAACAGGTCCTGAAGACTCCTCTTGTCAGCATGGGCTTCATCTACATAATCGTTTTCATCAAAGCCCGGCAAGGCGGTTTTATCGTTACGGGCAAAACGCAGAGCACGGTAAGCAAAAATTCTTTCGGCATCAATTAGGTGCAAGATAATATCTTTAATGGTCCATTTGCCTTCGGCGTAGCGGTAGTCGAATTTATCCATGGGGATGTTTTGGACAAATTTTATGAAGCGGTGTACGGAGATTTCGAGTTCTTCTGTTAAGGTGTATTCGTCAGAGACCTGATTGATGTAGGTGGCGAAATGTCCTGCGAACTCGTTCGGTTGTAATTGTGATGGTTTCATGATTGATGTTTTTTACTATATACAAAGGTTGTGATTTTTTATTAAAAATAAATAGCCGTATAGCAAAAACCCTATCCGGATGCTCTATTTATACAACTGGATGCTTCATTTATATAACCGGAAGCTTCATTTATACTTGGGGATGCTCTATTTATACGTGGGGTTGCTTCATTTATAATTGGGGCTGCTCTATTTATAATTGGGGTTGCTCTATTTATACTTGGGGTTGTTCCATTTATAATTGGGGGTGCTCTATTTATAACTGGGGTTGCTCCATTTATAATTGGGGTTGTTCCATTTATACTTGGGGTTGCTCTATTTATACACGGGATGTTCTATTTATACATGGGGCTGCTCCATTTATACATCGGGATGCTCATTTACCCTAATGAAATACTAAATGACCGTTACGCTGAATTTCGGCTGGCGTTGGTATTACCGAACAGAGAACGGGTTACCAGTTTTTCGTATACACTTATTAGTTTTTCATCGCTATTGGGTTGTTTTTTTAATTCCACAATTTGGGATGAAGCATACTGCTGAATGGCTAACAACGGCATTACGATATGTTCGCGCATGGCTATGGAAGCTTTACCGTCGGGGTAGTTTTGCATGAGTTCGGTGTGTCCGGCAATTTTTAATAACAGGCGTTTTGTTTCCTGAAACTCGTCGTAAATGATTTGCCAAAAGACACCAAACTCGGGATCATTTTTCATATAAGCCGTTAGCGGGAAAAAACATTTGGCCAGCGACATCATGCTGTTTTCGAGCAAGGTTCGGAAGAATAATGAATTGTCATAAAGTGTTTGTACTTCCTCCCAACGGTTGTTTTCTTCAAAATACTGTAACGCCGTTCCCACTCCGAAAAAGCCGGGCACGTTTTGTTTCATCTGGCTCCAGGCGCTTACAAAGGGAATGGCGCGCAGGTCGGCAAAGTTGAGTTTACCATCGGTATTGCGTTTGGAAGGGCGGCTGCCGATGTTGGTTTTAGCATAATAGCTGAGCGTACTCATTTGTTCCAAATAGGGCAAAAACTTCGGGTGGTTTTTGAAGTCGGTGTATTTTTGATAACCTACTTCCGCCAGCTTGTCGATAATTGCTTTGTCGGTTTCGGATAAATTGTTTTCGTTTTTATTGAAAATTTGATTGGCTACACCGGCACTCAAAAGATTTTCGAGATTATAGCGGCAGGAATCGGGCGTACCAAAGTTGGAGCTGATGGTTTGCCCCTGCACGGTAATTTGGATTTCCTGATTTTCTATTGTGGACCCTAAAGAGGCGTAGAACTTGTGTGTTTTGCCTCCACCGCGAGACGGCGGTCCTCCCCTTCCGTCGAAGAAAATGACTTTGATGCCGTATTTTCGGGATATTTCGGTGATGGTTTCTTTGGCTTTGAAGATGCTCCAATTGGCCATTAAATAGCCGCCATCTTTAGTACCATCGGAGAAACCCAGCATAACGGTTTGTTTGTCTTTGCGTTCTTTGAGATGCAGTCTATAGGCTGTGTTTTGATATAACTGCTCCATGATGTGGTGGGCATTTTGCAAATCATCTACAGATTCGAACAGCGGCACTATATCTACCGTTGGGTTTTCCCAGGCCAGTAAACGGAACATGGCAAAGGTCTCGATGACATTCAAAGCCGTTTCGTTGTTGCTTATGATGTAGCGGTTGCAGGCTTTTTCGCCATTAGCCTCCTGAATTTCCTGCATCAAAGTGATAGTTTCGAGTGTGGAGCGTGTTAGTTCATTTTCGAAGAAATGTGTTTTTAAATCGAAATGAAGATTGCTTACTACTTCCATTTTAGCTTCTTCGGACAGGGTCTCAAAATCTTCGGGGAAATAAACTGATTTCTCTCTTCTCAGGAATGCTATGATATCCTCAAAAACTTGATTATGAACGTGGCTGTTTTGGCGAATATCGAGCGAAGCAAAATGGAATCCGAACTGATTTATTTTTTGCAACAGCAAGTTAATATCGTCTAAATAAAGCGACTGATGTTGGTTAATACTAATTTCTTTGACGATGTTGAGTTCGTTGACCAACTCTTCTAAGGTGATGAAAATATCGCCTTGCGAATAAAACACGGAACGGTATAATTTGTATTCCAAACTTGCTATTATAGTATCGACTTCGTTGAAAGTCAGTTTACGTTTTAAGGCTCTGATGTCGAAATAGTAGCATTTTAGTATGGAGGTTCGCAAACGGTTGGCTACTTTTTCGGTGATTTCAGTTGTTACAAACGGATTACCGTCGCGGTCTCCTCCCGGCCAAAAGCCTAAATTGATGATAGGATTATCGATGATGTTGCCGTCGAAGATATTCTTTTGCAGGTACTGCATCATTTCGCCTATGGTTTGGTAGAATACATTTTCGAGATACCAAATTAAGCTAACGGCTTCATCGAAAGGCGTTGGTTTTTCTTTTTTGATAAAGGGTGTTTTGCCTAATTGCGATAAGAGCAGTTTGATTTTATTTAAGTCGTTTAAACGTACCGCTTCGGTCAAATCGGTAATAATGCCCAATACCGAACCTGGGTAAAACTGGGTTGGATGTGCAGTTAACACGGTACGGACACTGAAGGTTTCCAGGAAATCGATTAACTCTTCGCGCTTGTCTTTGGCTTCTGATTTTTCTTTGATATCGCGGAGTGAGCCACGTCCTTCCATGTTGTTTACAATGGGGAAAGCGGCGTCTTCGATGGCATCGAACAATACAATTTGACGTTCTACGTATTGAATGAAGCGGAACAGCAGGTCGATGGTATTGCTTTCGGAAGTGTTGTCTAAATATTTATTGGTAAAGAAATCTACAATTTGTTTGGGTGACCAATTGTTTTTGAAACCGTTCTCGCAAACTTCGGTAAAGAGCGGAAGCAGCACACCGGTGTTGTCTATAGCGTCGAACGGCAGGGTTATGAACACGCTGTTGTAAACGTTGTATTTTGACAAGACGTTTTGGTTGAAGCGTTCTATTTTGGGTAAAGTGTACATAGCCAACAAATTTTGGCATTAAGGTATAAAAAAACCTCAAGCTTTCACTTGAGGTTTTACTATATTTTTAACTAAGACTAGTCTAATTCCTGGAAGATGGTGTGCATCAAACGTTTTTTATCGTTGATACTTTCTTCTAACGAAATCATGGTTTCGGTTCTGTAAACTCCTTCGATATCGTCAATCATGAAGATAACATCTTTGGCGTGTTTGGTATCTTTGGCTCTTATTTTACAGAAGATATTGAATTTACCTGTTGTAACATGAGCTACGGTTACGTATGGGATTTCGTTGATTCTTTCTAAAACAAATTTAGTTTGCGAAGTGTTATTTAAAAACACCCCTACATAAGCGATGAAAGAATAGCCTAATTTTTCATAATCCAAAGACAATGAAGAACCCATAATGATACCTGAATCTTCCATTTTCTTCACTCTTACGTGAACTGTTCCTGCAGAAATCAATAATTTTTTTGCAATATCAGTAAAAGGGATTCTGGTGTTGTCAATCAACATGTCCAAGATTTGGTGGTCTACTTCATCTAAGCGAAACTTACTCATAAAAAAAGATTTATTTACTATAATTTGTTAATGCAATCAAAGCTAAATAATCAAATTGCTACGTATTTACTGAGCCGTTAACAATTTTCAAATTCTTTCCTAAATAAAAATCAGCCTTTTGTTCGATAGTTGGAAAATTGGTTAAGCCATCCTGATATAATGCTTCATTTGCATCGATAACTACATGGCCAAAATAATTTTCTAAATGATCTATTTGAGCAATTCTTGCCTCAAACGTTACTTTATCTTTATTAAGAACTTCCTTGAATTGTGCTGCAAAATTGATAATTTTTTCGTTACTATCATAATTTATTTTGACATTTTTATAAACAAAGTCATAAAAAACGACTTTATTTTGCGGAATTTCTAAATAATCTTCGATTTCGTTGCTAACTACATCGTTGTCGTAAAGAAATAGCAATCCGGCGAGTAAGGCTGTGAAAATGTATTTTCGGGTTGTTTCTCTTTGATAATCATCCGGAAAATGTCCTGCTTCAAATAAAACGGTTGGTACGTTTAAATACTGGAATGTATCGCCCACACAATTAAGATTGAAAGAATCGTCAAAACGTCCTACCTGATTGGGGATAAACTGTTGCAGGGTTTTATTCATTGCCGAGATAACGTTCATGGCTTTGGTGCGAACCTCATTTATATCGCGATTTTCATTATAGGCAGGAGCTAAAAATGAAACGGTGGCAGGCATACCCGTATCGGCCACACCAAAAATGGTGC
>Ga0066441_1000632_pt1 | contig 7879 bp, 9 predicted proteins | sample LakWasMet61_LOW9_2_FD_59529 | JGI IMG/M metagenome (GOLD analysis project Ga0066441, IMG submission 59529) | Freshwater sediment methanotrophic microbial communities from Lake Washington under simulated oxygen tension - Sediment Metagenome 61_LOW9 | ecosystem: Environmental > Aquatic > Freshwater... | reverse complement strand
CATTGGATGGCCAAAGGAAAAAATGCCGGCAGCTCCCGGTTCATTTATCGTAAAAAAATTTGCTGAAGAATTAAAAAATCCGAGAATGGTTTTTGAAACTCCCGATCATCAGTTGCTTGTCGCCGAATCAAAAGCGAACCGGATCAGCTTGCTGGAAGATAAGAACAACGATGGTTTTTTTGAATCTAAACAGATTGTTCTTAAGAATTTACGACGTCCGTTTGGCATGATGGTTCTTGGCGAAAAACTCTATGTAGCGAATGAAGATTCTGTCTGGACATATCCCTATACTAAAAACATTTCTCAACTCAATGAAGCTGCAGGAAAAAAAATTCTCGATCTTCCGTCCGGCGGAGGTCATTGGACCAGAAATATTATTGCTGCCAAAAATGGGAAAAAAATTTATATCGCTGTCGGTTCTGCTTCTAATATTGCTGAAGATGGAATGAGTGCTGAAAAAAACCGGGCCGCTATTCTCGAAGCAAATCCTGACGGAACTGAATTAAAAATCTTTGCCAGTGGTTTAAGAAACCCAGTGGGACTGGGCTGGGCCCCGGGCACAGAAGATTTGTGGACTACCGTCAACGAACGAGATCTCATCGGTGAAGATCTTGTTCCGGACTTTTTCACGAAAGTGCGTGCGAATGGATTTTATGGATGGCCTTATTCATACATCGGATCGAACATCGATCCGCGAATAAAAGAACAAAGACCGGAGCTGGTAAAAAATGCGCTTGTTCCGGATGTGAGATTGCAGGCCCACTCTGCGAATCTGGGATTTGCCTTCTACGAAAAAAGAGCTTTTCCTTCGCATTATCACGATGGGGCCTTCATTGCCCAGCACGGTTCCTGGAACAGAAAAAAACTTGCCGGCTACAGAGTCATTTTTATTCCGTTTAAAAATGGAAGACCTTCAGGAGCTCCGGAAGACTTTCTTACCGGATTTATTGCCAATGAAAAAAAGAGCGAAGTTTATGGAAGACCTGTCGGTATCACAGTGATGGACGACGGTTCATTGCTCGTTGCAGACGATGGAGCTGATGTGATCTGGAGAATTAGTTATAAGAAATAACGAAGGAAAATTTTATGGCCAACGTTTCAGAAACAAACATTGCTCTCTTCTGCGACTTTGAGAATATTGCACTTGGCGTCCGGGATGCAAAGTACTCAACGTTTGACATCAACAAAGTGCTGGAACGTTTACTGGTCAAAGGGAGCATCGTTGTCAAAAAGGCTTATTGTGATTGGGAACGCTATAAAGACTTTAAGGCCGTCATGCATGAAGCTGCTTTCGAGCTTATCGAAATTCCGCATGTCAGACAGTCCGGGAAAAATTCGGCCGATATCCGGATGGTCGTTGATGCTCTCGATCTTTGCTACACAAAAGAGCACGTCGATACTTTTGTTATTATCAGCGGCGATTCTGACTTCTCTCCGCTTGTTTCCAAGCTTCGCGAAAACAATAAAACAGTGGTCGGTGTCGGAGTGAAGGATTCAACATCAAATTTACTTCGCGATAACTGCGATGAATTTATTTATTATGACGATCTCGTCCGTCAGGAAAAATCTCACAAAAGAAAGTCACACAAGAAGGTTCAGACTTCACGCCCTACAAACAAGAGACAGGAAGCGCTGGATTTTATCGTTGAAACTCTTGAAGCTCTTCGCGCAGAAAGAGGTGAAGAAAAATTCTGGGGCTCAATGGTGAAACAAACAATGAAACGAAGAAGCCCCGGGTTTAACGAAACTTACTACGGGTACGGATCTTTTCGCGAGCTGGTCGATGACGGTGTAAAACATAGCTTGATCATAGTTCATCGAGATGAAAAAACGGGCCAGTATACAATCAGTCTTCCTTCCGATGAAGAAAGCTAAGTTAAAAGAGATCGTCCGCTTTATCGTTGTTGTCTGAATTCATTTGCTGAGCGAACTCTTTATAAACCGTTAAAAACCTTCTCTCACCCATCAAGTACAAATCTCTCGAATGGATATAACAAAGCGTGAGCGAGATGCGTTTATCCTTTGCATAGAGCTGATGTTTAAAATCTTCAGCGTGATTGCCGTTTAAAAACGAACGGCTCTCCTTACATGTCGAACACACCATGCACATAGTTTTAATTCTCAAGATTGTTAAATTTGTTAAATACTATGACAGAATCTGACGATTGATTTTTTTCTTTTTGAGGTGAAGAAATTCGAAGAGATGATTATCAAAAATATTTTCTTTGTTAACCTTAATAAACATTTTGAGTGCCCACAATTTTTGGGGCCATTAAAGAATTAAAGAGTTTTAAAGATATAGCCTTTTCCATAAACTGATTGAATAGTGAGATTCACATCATTCAGCTTAGAGCGAAGTGATAAGATATGCGGATCAATTAATCGTGGAGAGACCGGTTGTTTTTCCCATACGTGCTCAACGATCGTATCGCGGCTTACGAGTTGTTCGAATTGCATTGATAAAACATGAATAATTTTAAATTCAATCGCCGAAAGAGAAATCTGATGTTTTCCAAAATTTAACTGATGATTTCTCAGATCGAGTTCAAGATTATTTTTAATGATGAGATTATTTGGTGAAGAAACTTGTTTAATTTCTGTTCCGTGAAGCTTGCGCTGAATACGCGCCATGAGTTCTGCTCTGTCGAAAGGCTTATTGATATAATCATCAGCACCAAGTTCGAACGCTTTCGTGCGGTCTGCTGGACTATTGAAGGCCGATAAAACAATAATGGGAGTGTGATCAAATTCTTTATCAGCTCTTATCGCCTTCAGAACCTGAAAACCATCCATCTCCGGCATTTTCAAATCAAGAAGAATTAAATTAGGTTGGTTGCGAATGGCCTTCTTAAGACCGATCACACCATTCTCTGCTTCTTCAACTGAATATTGTTCATTTAGCAGATAAGTAAGACCTTCGCGAATCCCTTCTTCGTCTTCTATGATTAGAATCGTATTTTTACTCATGCTAACTATTCTAATAGTTACACTTCGCTTTTGGCAAAGAATTTGACTTGTCGAAATTGGCGCTACCGTACAAAAAGCTCAGGTATTGGCCTAGCTCTAACCAAATAACTTAATGCTATTAACAAATAGAGAGTAACGATTATTTATTGATTCTCACTTAATATATACTGTGCAGGCGATGAGACTATTAAAACTACTTCCTAAAATAGCCACTGCTCCTTTTTGTCCTTCCGAAGTACAAGGCACAGTTTATTTCGATCCCAGGCTTTCTAAATGGAAACGCTACTTAGCTACTGCCGGGATGGGTCTGCTCGTTGCCGTGGGCTATATGGATCCCGGAAATTGGGCGACAGATATTCAGGCAGGTTCACAATTTGGTTATCAGCTTTTATTCGTTATACTCATTTCAAATTTATTTGCCATTTTTCTGCAATCCCAATGTATCAAACTGGGAATAGCTACTGGAAAAGATCTCGCTGTTGTTTGCCGCGAGAATTTGCCGATGAAAGTCAATTACGTGTTCTGGTTTCTTGCAGAGATTGCCATCATTGCGACGGATGTCGCAGAAGTTTTAGGAACTGCAATTGCTCTTCAACTCATGTTTCGCATTCCTCTCACCCACGCCATTCTATGGACCATGCTGGACACACTCGTTGTTCTCGCCTTGAAAGGAAAGGGAGTGAGGCGACTTGAATCCATTGTTCTCGGCCTCGTCTCAACCATCGGCCTCTGTTATTTTTTTGAAATTTATTTAAGCAAACCTGATTTTAAAGAAGTTGCCACAGGGCTTGTTCCAACCGCTGCTATTTTGGGAAACAAAGAAGCGTGGATCATAGCGATCGGTATTCTCGGGGCCACAGTTATGCCGCACAATCTTTATCTGCACTCTTCGCTCATTCAATCGCGCTATACAGAGGACACACACTTCGCAAGAAAAAAACTTTATCAAATGAGTCTCATCGATAATGCTTTTTCTTTATCCATGGCCTTTTTTATCAACGCGGCCATTTTAATTCTGGCGGCGACGGCTTTTTACAAAACAGGCCATCACAATGTGGTTGAAATCCAGGATGCCTATAAGTTACTTTCACCTCTCTTAGGTGCATCCCTTGCTGGAACACTTTTTGCTCTCGCCCTTTTTGCCGCCGGACAAAGCTCAACCATCACAGGAACCATCGCAGGACAAGCTGTGCTGGAAGGATTTCTCAATCTGAAAATTCCCTGCTGGCAGCGAAGATTGATCACAAGGGCCCTTGCTCTGCTGCCGGCATTTATCGGAGTTTCCCTTTTGGGAGATGCATCTGTCGGTAAATTGCTTGTTTACAGTCAGGTTGTGCTGAGTCTACAGCTGCCCTTTGCCATCATTCCCTTAACCTACTTCAACAGCAGTAAAAAAATTATGGGCGAAGAATGGACAAACAAACTTCATGTGTCCCTGACGGGGTGGCTGATCTGCGCGGTCATCACCATGGCCAACGTGTGGCTTCTGGTTCAATTTGTTTATTAAAAATACTAGGCAATCACTCATCATGACCGATATTCTATTGCCCTATGAGTATCGTCATTGAAACAAAAGATCTTTCTCGTGAATATAAAACTTATCAGAAGCCGGAAGGTCTCACTAATTCTCTTCGTGGAATTTTAAAAAGAGAATACACTTCCAAAATCGCTCTCGATAAAACTAACTTGAAAATAGAATCCGGAAAAATTATCGGACTCGTCGGGGCCAACGGTGCCGGGAAAACAACATTGCTGAAAATGTTGTCCGGTTTAGTGACTCCTTCCTCCGGTGATGCTCTTGTTCTGGGCTACAGACCCTGGGAAAGAAATTACGAATTCCTTCGCCAGATCAGTATTCTTCTCGGACAAAAAAATCAATTGTGGTGGGATATTTCGCCCGTTGATTCCTATGCTCTCCTTGCTCGCATTTACGATCTCGACATTACGGCAACGAGAAAACGCGTACAGGATCTCGCCGAAATGCTTCAGTGTTCACACGTACTCACGACCCAGCTTCGCCGATTATCACTTGGTGAAAGAATGAAGATGGAAATCATAGGTGCACTTTTACATGAGCCAAGAATTCTTTTCCTGGATGAACCCACTATCGGTCTCGATATCGTTGCTCAGGAAAACATCAGAAACTTTCTGGCAAACTATGTAAAAGAAAAAGAACCGACAGTGATTCTCACCAGTCATTATATGGATGATATCGCTACACTTGCAGACAGACTTCTTTTGATCAGCAAAGGCAATATCGTTTATCAGGGAACTGTGGATGAATTTGTTACAAACAGCAATGCCGAACTGGCACAGGATGAAAAGGTAGATTTTGAAGAAGTCATTCGCCGTTTTCTTGAAACGGAATCTCGCATTCGCTAAACTCGCTATCGTCAGTAATCTCGAATACAGATTAAATTATTTTGTCGATGCGATAGTTCAGCCTCTCCTCACTACGGGAATTGAAGTCCTGTTGTGGTTTGCTGTTTTCCAGGGTGCGCACACGGCAACGATCAATGGTTTCGGCAGAGAGTACTATTTGAGCTACGCTCTTTGGGGTGCCTTCTTTGCAAGAATTGCCACGAGCTGGATGTACGAATTCAGAATGATTGAAGAAATCAGTTCCGGTTCAATCAACAGTCTGATTGTTCGCCCGATGAGTTTTTATGAATATTATCTTTCACAGCTGCTGGGATATAAATTTATTACGACCATCATTTCAATGTTTGTGCCGGTGATCGCTGCGTGGATATTTGATCTTCCGACCGTCTACACACGCATTCCTCTCGCAGCTCTGCTTTGCTTTTATTATCTGCTTCTCGTTCACACAATCAGCTTTATTGTGAGTTCGATAGCCTTCCATTTAACGAAAATCTCTTCTTTTACTGTAGCGAAAAATCTTCTGTTGTGGATTTTAACCGGTGAACTTTTCCCACTGGATCTCATTCCTGACCCTTTCAAAAAAATCATTATTACACTTCCTTTCTCGAGCGGAGTTTTTCTTCCGGTGGGCTATATCACCAACCGGGTCACTCACGCTGAATTTATGCAGGGATTTGTTTCAGTCACAATAGGACTGATTCTTTTAAATCTTCTCGGTGCTGTCCTTTGGAAAAAAGGTTTATCCAGCTACACCGGGACGGGGGCTTAATGAAAATTGCTCACACGCTGAAAAAATATTTTTCATTATATCTGGCCATGTTTAAAGCGAGTTTTATTTCCGATCTCGAATACAGGGCCAATTTCTTTACCAGAATTCTCACTGATGTTTTTTGGTACGTTGCTCAGGTAACAACTTTTGAGGTTCTTTATCACCACACCGAAAAAATCGGAGACTGGGACAAATATCAGATGCGCGTTTTTCTGGGCTTGTTATTCGTCATCGACGCGCTTTATATGATCTTCATTCACGAGAATCTGGAAAACCTTTCGGAGAAAGTGCGCAAAGGCGATCTGGATCTTCTTCTGGCAAAACCAGTCAACTCGCAGTTCATGATCACGCTTCAGAAGGCGAATACCGCCCTCATTGGCAATTTGCTTTTGGGTGCAAGCTGGTTGATTTACAGCCTTCAATCCCTGGGTGATTTTCACTTTGCCCGATTGTTGTGGTTGATTCTTCTTATTCCCTGCAGCCTTGTAGTGATTTATTCCATGCGATTTATTTTTTCAGCGAGCGCCGTTATTTTCACGCGCTCTGAAAATCTGCAGTTCTTGTGGTGGCAGGTTTACCGCATTGGCATGCGTCCCGATTCAATGTACTTTCCCTGGTTCAAATGGATCATTCTCACTGTAGTGCCTGTTGGAGTTATCGTCAGTCTCCCTGCTCGCGCACTTCTTAATCCGCCCGAGTTTTTCTACATCGCCTGGCCGGTCATTTTAGTTCCAATTCTTTTATACCTAACCAGCAAGTTTTGGAATTTTGCACTCAAATTTTACTCTTCTGCCAGCTCTTAAGGTACATCGATTGCATTATTCTCCTTAGGAAATGACAAAGCAACACAAGGAGGCTTTATGCAATCAGGATTGCTTACGGAAAGCGGAAGAAATAAAAACATTAAAGAAGGCGAATTGACCAAAACAATTGAAAAACAAACAGCAAAAATCCCTTCTACATTCTTTTTGACAGCGGCCGGCGCAACAGTCGCAGTGGCACTTGGACTGGCCATGACTCACAGAAAGCAATGGGCCAATTTTGTAGGACAATGGGTTCCAACAATTCTTCTTCTTGGTATTTACAACAAGATTGTGAAGACTCAAGGATCTGATCAAAGAGAACAGTTTTTACACTAAGCCTTTCGTGGAAAAATGTCCGGGCAACCGGACATTTTCCGCTTTTAAAACCAGTGTTTTTTACTTCCAGTCGCCGACTCTCTCAACTGTTTGATTCTGTCTTTTAAAGTACTGCGTAAGTGATTGCGCTGATCTTCGTTCATTGAATTTGCAAGCTTGACCAGAAGATCAAAAAGTTTGTCCTGATCCTCTAAAACAACGCTCGTGTATTGTGGGTCTCGGAGATTTTCATAGTTAAGAAAAAGCTCACTGACATATTGTTTTCTCTTTTCCATCTCAGGAAATACATCGACAAAACCTTTAACAAGCTTTTCTCTGTTTACGATCTGCTCTCTGTAGGGAAAAAGATGAAGCTGACAAAAATTCTGCAGATCCTTTTTTTGTGCAGCTGTCAGACTACCAATCCACGCTTCAATGAATTTTCTCGTCTTATCGTAACGTTTGTCACGCGATTCACGGGGATCATTAACCAGGTCCTGGATATCTTCAGTCTTCTTCCTGAATTCTTTCTGGAAGGCCTTTAATTGCCCGGGAGAAAGTTGCGAGGCAAATTCGACAGCTGAATGCTCAAGAATTTTGATCGAGCTGTAGAAAATATCTTTCATAGCTTTTTCATGAGCAA
>Ga0066441_1000624_pt1 | contig 7943 bp, 7 predicted proteins | sample LakWasMet61_LOW9_2_FD_59529 | JGI IMG/M metagenome (GOLD analysis project Ga0066441, IMG submission 59529) | Freshwater sediment methanotrophic microbial communities from Lake Washington under simulated oxygen tension - Sediment Metagenome 61_LOW9 | ecosystem: Environmental > Aquatic > Freshwater... | reverse complement strand
ATCAAGTATATTTCAATGTGCCGTTTAGTTTTGTGAGTTATCCCTTTGGTTGGATTTGGCCAATGCTGACTATAGCTTTCGGGTTGTTTTTACTGTTTGTCTTTATTGGTTTGGGCAAAAGAGCCATGCGGATTGATGAAATTATCAAAGGTTTTATCCCGCTTTTTGGTTCATTGGCAACAGCCGGTTTGCTGACTTATGTGGGTTGGAAATTACTATTGAGTTTCTCACCTCAATACAACGATATTCTTCAGGGATTTACTTATAACGGTCACGATTACATTTATGCCTTTGTGAGTTTGACACTGGCTGTTTGCTTTTTATTTTATCAAAACAACAGTAAACGTAATCCCGAAATGAGTCAAATGGTGGCGCCGCTATTCATTTGGCTGCTCCTTAATTTAGGTATTGCCTTGAAATTACCCGGTGCCGGATTTTTGATTCTTCCGGTTATAACAAGTACTTTGATGTTGGGCTTTTTTGTGCTGACACAAAAATCAAGTTGGCTTTTAAATATACTCTTGGCGGTTCCGACATTGCTAATTATCATTCCGTTTATTCAAATGTTTCCAATTGGGTTAGGCTTGAAAATTTTGTTTGGAAGTGCCATTTTAACCGTATTGGCGTTCACTTTGTTATTGCCAATTTTTGGTTCGTTTCCGCAAAAGGGAATTTGGGCCGGATTTTGTTTTTTACTCTCGTTGGGATTCTTTGTCAAAGCTTATCAAGCTTCGGATTATACCAATGAAAAAGCAAAACCTAACAGTTTGGTGTATATCCTGAATGCCGATACTAATAAGGCCAACTGGGCAACGTATGACACTAATTTAGACGAATGGACAAAAAGTTTTTTTGGGGAAAAACCAAAGATAGCCACAACCGTAAATGAAAATAAATTGTACAGCAAGTATGGTTCAGAATTCACTTTTATGGCAGAAGCACCAATGAAAAATATTGCCAAACCAACCATTGAATTTTTACGGGATACACTCAAAGGAAATCAACACATATATCGCATAAAAATAACGCCCAACCGAAAGGTGAATCGCTATGATATTTTTATCCAAAATAAAATCCAAATCAATAACCTGAAAGCTAATGGCGTGGCGCCGGTTAGTTTTAAAAGCAATATGGGCTCCACAAGTTTCGGTAAAATAGTGACCTATTATGTAGTAGATAATCTTCCTTTGGAATTGGAATTTTCTATCAATGCCAAAGCCCAATTAAATATGGAATTACTGGAAAGTTCGTTTGATTTGTTAAGCAATCCGATATTAGCTGTTGCCAAAAGAAAACCCTGGATGATTCCCACACCGTTTGTTTTAAATGATGCCATAATTATCAAACAAAAAATAAAACCCTCGCCAAAAACAATAGAAGTGAAACCAATTTTCAGAAGAAATTCAGTTTCCGGAGATAGCTTAACGGTAACTGTTGATTCCATACAACGATGAGACAAATCAGTATTTTAGGTTGTGGTTGGTTGGGATTGCCGTTAGCAAAATCATTATTAGAAAAGGGATTTTCTGTAAACGGTTCAACGACTTCGCCGGAGAAAATTTTGCTTTTAGAAAATAAGGGAATTACCGCTTTTCAAATCGAAGTAAAAGAAACAGAAATCAAAGGGGAAATAGATTCTTTTTTAGCTCATTCCGAAATCCTGATTATTGATATTCCACCGAAATTGAGAAGTGTTGCTGCTGAAAATTTTGTGGCAAAAATTCAAAAACTGATACCTACAATTGAAAAATCAGGCATTACAAAAGTGATTTTTGTGAGTTCAACAGCGGTGTATACCGATGACAATGCCTTAATCACTGAGGACACTATACCTCAGCCAGATACAGAAAGTGGCCGACAATTATTGGAAGCCGAGACTATTTTGCAGCACAATACCAATTTCAAAACTACCGTCGTTCGCTTTGGCGGATTGATTGGCGAAGATCGGCATCCAATCCATTCTTTAGCCGGAAGAAAAAACCTTGCTAACCCGGAAGCACCTATAAATCTGATTCACCAAACGGATTGTATCGGCATTTTGGAAAGCATCATTAACACGAATTGTTTCGGAAAAATATTCAACGCAGTAGCACCATTCCATCCAACCAGAAAAGAGTATTACACTCAAAAAGCAAGAGAATTACATTTATCTTTGCCGGAATTTGAAACCATCAAAACTTCCTTTGGGAAAACCATTTTGAGTACTAAAATCGAAACGGTATTGAACTACCAATTTAAAAACTCCACCTTATGAGTACAACCGACATCATTGGAACTATTGGCGTCAGCCTAATTCTAATTGCCTATTTTCTGAATATCTTTTCTTTGATAAAAAAAGACGGCATGCTATTCTATATCCTGAATATTCTTGGTGGAGCCATTGCCTGTTTCTCCTCTTATCTGATTCGGTTTTGGCCTTTCGTAGTTCTTGAGGGAACCTGGTCGGTAATTAGTGTCATCGCTTTGCTTAAAACCATAAAAAAACCTCAAGCATAACTTGAGGTTTTTTATTCAATTTATATTGGTCTTACCAAATTTTCACTTGTTTATCTGAAGACAAGAACATACCATCTCCTGCTTTGATACCAAAGGCTTTTTGGAACGTATCTAAGTTTAACAAAGGCACATAAGCTCTGTACATTCCCGGTGAATGCGGATCGGTTTTCACTTGGTTTTTAATAGCCTCATCACGCATTTTGCTTCTCCAGATGGTTGCCCAGGAAATGAACAAACGTTGTTCGGGTGTGTACCCGTCAATTAGCCCTGGGTTTCCGTTTTCTTTTAAATACAATTGCAATCCGTCATAAGCTGCATTGATTCCGCCTAAGTCTCCGATGTTTTCTCCTAAAGTAAATTTACCGTCAACATGAATTCCAGGTAGTGGCTCCAAAGCTGAATATTGATCGGCCAAAGCTGTTCCTAAGGCTGTGAATTGTGTTAAATCATCAGCAGTCCACCAATCAACTAAGTTTCCTTCGGCATTGTATCTTGATCCTTCATCATCAAATCCGTGTGAGATTTCGTGACCGATAACGGCTCCGATTCCACCATAATTTACTGCTTCATCAGCTTGGTAATTGTAGAAAGGTGGTTGCAAGATAGCAGCCGGGAAAACAATCTCGTTATAAGATGGATTGTAGTAAGCGTTTACCGTTTGTGGTGACATTCCCCACTCGGTTTTGTCTACCGGTTTGCCCAATTTAGCCAAATCTTTTTTCCAACCCCATTGAGAAACATTTTTGATATTGTCAAAATAGGTCCCTCCTTCTTCAGGGCTTTTTACTACTAAAGCAGAATAATCTTCCCATTTATCAGGATAGCCAATTTTAATGGTTAGTTTGTCTAATTTTTCAATAGCTTTCGTTTTAGTCGCTGCTGACATCCAAGTCAAATTGTTGATTCTTTTTTTGTAAGCTCTGATGATATTTTGAATCATTTTAGATGCCTTTTCTTTGGCTTCAGCCGGGAACATTTTTTCTACATATAATTTTCCCAAGGCTTCTCCAACTGTACCGTTTACAGTTTGTAATGCTTTTTCGTGACGTGGTCTTTGTTTTAAAGCTCCGGTTAACGTTTTACCATAAAACTCCCAATTGGCTGTTTCAATATCGGTTGATAATTGACCCGCTGAACTTCTCAATAACATCCAACGCATGTAAGCTTTCCAGGAATCTACTTTATTTTCAGTAAAAATAGTTTGTAAAGCGGCCATGTATCTTGGTTGCGAAACAATGATAGTATCTAATTTAGTAAACCCTACTCCTTTTAAGTAAGCATCCCATTTAACTACCGGCAACATTTTTTGCAAATCGGCAATGGCTGTAGGATTGTATTGCTTACGAGCGTCTCTTCTTTCTACTCTGTCTAATCTTGGTTGTGACATTTGGATTTCTAACGCTAAAATTTTATCTGCATCCGCTTTAGCCTGTTCTGGTTTTTCTCCTAAAAACTGTAGCATTTTGGCAACATGTAAAACGTATTTTTCGCGTTTTTCTTTTGAATCTTTATCATCAGAAACATAATAATCTCGGTCAGGCAATCCTAATCCGCCTACTCCTAAACTTACTACATTGCGGTTACTGTCTTTTTCATCTGCCCCGATACGAACGCCGAAAAAGCCAACACCACCACCAACAGCTTCTTCATCCATCATCAATTTTTGTAAATCCTGAATGTTTTTTACTGCATTAATTTTGGCCAAATAAGGTTTTAAAGGAGCTATCCCTTGTTTGTTTCTCGCCACTGTATCCATAGCGACTTTGTACATGTTGATGGCTTTGCCCTGATCTGTAGTCGAAAGATATTTTGGATTTTTGGCAGCATCTTTTAAAATAGCCAAAGCATCTTTATCTGTATTTTGACGTAATTCATCAAAACTTCCCCAACGTGTTTTGTCGGCAGGAATTTCAGTGTTTTTTAACCAAGTACCGTTCACAAATTTGAAAAAATCGTTGGTTGGACTTACGGTTTTATCCATTAAAGACGTATCGATTCCCGGTGTCTTTTTTTGTGCGTTGACTTGCGACACTCCGGTAAAAACCAAAGTAGCTAACAACGTTTTTGAAATAGCATTTATTTTCATAAATCGTTTAGTGTTTGTTAATGTTACAAATGTATCGATTCTTATGGAAGAATCTTTTTTTATTGAAAAAGATAAGTCTTTATTAGGTTATAAATGTTACAAACTCGCGGTTGCTTTTGTACTTTTGCAAAAAAAAGATGTTGCCTTTTATAAAGAAATACCGAGTCTTAATTGGAACTTTTATTGTTTTTTCCATCATCACCATCACGCTGTTTTACAATGTGCTGAAGCCCGGCAAAGCATTGCCCATCTACAATCCGGCGGATGTAAACCCAGAGTTGGTCGACAGCACTATGCAATATGTTGAAAAATACCATACTATCGGGAACTTCTCTTTCATCAATCAAAACGGAAAAACGATTACGCAAAAAGATTACGAAGGCAAGATTTATGTGGCCGATTTTTTCTTTACTACCTGTGGTTCTATTTGCCCAAAAATGACCGCCAATATGGTTGATGTGCAAAAAGCAATTTTAAATAATCCTAAAGTAATGCTGCTCTCACACACAGTAACTCCCGAGATTGACAGCGTTCCTATTTTAAAAAAATATGCTTTAGCCAAAGGCGTTGTCGATTCTAAATGGAACTTGGTTACCGGCGACAAAAAAGACATTTACAGTTTGGCCCGAAAATCGTATTTAGCGGTAAAGCTGGGGAAACCTGACGAACTATACGATATGGTGCATACCGAAAACTTTGTATTGGTGGATGCCAAAAAAAGAGTGCGCGGTTTTTATGACGGTACCAAAAAAGAAGAAATCAAACGGTTACTTGACGATATCAACTGGCTTTGTCAGGAAGATAAAAATTAGTTAAACTGACAATTATCAGCTAATATTCTTTTTTTATGCCTACTTTTGCAATCTTAATTCAATCTAAATAAGCATTGAAAACCACCGTTGATTTATTACAAATTGGAGACAAAGCCACTATCCTCAATGTTGATTTGGATAAAATCCCGCTTAAGCTTTTAGAAATGGGCTGTTTGCCCAATAACGATTTGGAGATTATCCAAATTGCACCGCTAGGCGATCCTATTTATTTGAATGTAAACAACGGTTCTCATTTAGCTATCCGCAAAGAAACAGCTCGTGAGATTGAAGTTGAACTCCACGAGAAATAACTAAAAATGAGCATTCAAAACATCACTGTAGCTTTAATTGGAAATCCCAATACCGGAAAAACTTCGGTGTTCAATCAGCTTACCGGATTGAATCAGCAGGTGGGAAATTATCCGGGTATTACTGTAGAAAAAAAATTGGGTTTCTCCAAATTGCCCAACAATATAAAAGCCAACATACTTGATTTACCGGGAACTTATAGTTTAAATGCCAGTTCGATTGATGAAAATGTAGTCATCGAATTACTGTTAAACAAAAACGACAAACTCTATCCGGACGTGGCTGTTGTAGTGACTGATGTGGAAAATCTGAAACGAAATTTACTGCTTTTTACTCAAATCAAAGATTTAGAAATTCCTACTATTTTGGTTATCAATATGACAGACCGAATGAAACCAAAGGGAATTACTCTGGACATTCCTTATTTGGAAGAGCAGCTTAAAACCAAAATCGTTTTGGTCAGCACCCGAAAAGGTATTGGTATTGAAGATTTGAAAAATCAAATTGTTGAGTATAAATCATTATCAACCGAGCCCTGCCTGAACGCTTCAATCATTGATGTGGAGTATTTTGACAAACTTCGAAAAGCATTTCCAAACCAATTGTTATACAAGCTTTGGCTGGTAATTACACAGGATGTCAATTTTTTGAATTTGGAACGAAATGAAATTCGCAGTTCGTTTACCAAATCGCATTCCGATTTAAAACGGTTACAACAAAAAGAAACCATCAAACGTTACCAATTTATCAACGATACCTTGAAAGTTGGGCAAAATATTGATACTACCAATGCCTCTGATTTGCGTTCCAAATTAGACAAAGTCTTAACACATAAAATCTTTGGTTACGCCATTTTCTTCGGAATCTTGTTGCTTATTTTCCAGTCTATTTTTGATTGGTCGAGCGTGCCGATGGAATTTATTGACAGCACTTTTGCCAATTTGGCCAATTATGCCAAAAACCATCTGCCTGCAGGAGAATTTACCGATTTAATCAGTGAAGGCATCATTCCCGGAATTGGCGGTATTGTAATTTTCATTCCGCAAATTGCTTTTTTGTTTCTCTTTATTTCGGTGCTCGAAGAAAGCGGTTATATGAGTCGCGTAGTGTTTTTGATGGACAAAATCATGCGTCGTTACGGGCTTTCAGGAAAAAGCGTTGTGCCTTTAATTTCGGGAACGGCTTGTGCTATTCCGGCCATTATGAGCGCACGGAATATTGAAAACTGGAAAGAACGATTAATTACCATTTTGGTTACACCATTCATTACCTGTTCGGCACGTTTACCTGTTTACGCAATCATCATTGCTTTGATTATTCCGGATAAAAGGCTTTTGGGCTTTTTTAGTTTACAAGGTGCAACGCTAATGATATTGTATCTGTTAGGTTTTGGAATGGCTATTTTTTCGGCTTTCATTTTGAATAAAATTTTAAAGCTAAAGACCAAATCGTATTTCGTGGTAGAGATGCCCAATTACAAATTACCTCTTTTCAAAAATGTGGCCATTAATGTGATTGAAAAAACAAAAGCTTTTGTTTTTGGTGCCGGAAAAATAATCTTAGCCCTTTCGGTTATCCTTTGGTTTTTGGGTTCTCATGGCCCGAAGAAAGATTTTGCCAAAGCGGAAAGTGTTGTATTGCAAAAAGCCAAAATTGAAAATCAAACCGATAAAAATTACATTGCTGATGAAATCAGTTCATACAAACTGGAGCATTCTTATATTGGCATCATCGGAAAATCAATTGAGCCGGTTATTCAACCTTTGGGCTATGACTGGAAAATTGGTATTGCTGTGGTGAGTTCGTTTGCCGCCCGTGAAGTTTTCGTGGGAACCTTAGCCACCATTTACAGCGTTGGCAGCCATAACAGCGAAGAAACGACCATCAAAAACCGAATGGAAGCCGAAGTCTATCCTGATGGCAGAAAGATTTTCAATTTTGCTTCCGGCGTATCCTTGTTATTGTTTTATGCTTTTGCGATGCAATGTATCAGCACATTAGCTATAGTAAAAAAAGAAACCAATTCCTGGAAATGGCCCGTAATTCAGTTGGCATTCATGAGCGGATTTGCTTATCTAACAGCGCTTATTGCGTTTCAAATTTTAAGATAATGAACGTACAGGAAATATTAGTTTACATTGCACTGGGTATTGCCATTGGCTTTTTGGGTCAAAAGTTTTTGGGCAAAAAGAAATCAAAAAAAGGCTGTGACAAAGACGATTGTGCCTGTCATTAATGCT
>Ga0066441_1000610_pt1 | contig 8082 bp, 10 predicted proteins | sample LakWasMet61_LOW9_2_FD_59529 | JGI IMG/M metagenome (GOLD analysis project Ga0066441, IMG submission 59529) | Freshwater sediment methanotrophic microbial communities from Lake Washington under simulated oxygen tension - Sediment Metagenome 61_LOW9 | ecosystem: Environmental > Aquatic > Freshwater... | reverse complement strand
AAGCTTTTGGCACCATTGATGGTGAAATGAAAAAAACGTCGCTCCTGCGCCACGCATTCATGCAGGTGCCGGCTGTTTCTGTAGTCAAAATAGAAATGGTAGAAAAAAGCGTGCTTGAACTCAACAACGAGTTCATGGTGACTTACTTTATCGGCAACACTTTGTATGATAAAAAATTCACGTTCCGCAAAAATATGATCAACGAACGCGCCACCGAAGAAGTGCCGATTTTGTTTGTCAATGGGGTAATTGTGAGGTAATTATTGGTTGTTCTGCTGCTTTACTTTTTGTTTCCAATTGAAATAACCCAAGCCAAAAACCCCTACCAAAAGGTAAATAAGCACTTTTAAATAAAATTTAGGAGAAGCCAGTTCATTTAAGATTGGTTTTTCTTTCCACTCAAACAGCGTCATAAAAACTATCATAAAAATTCCCCAAAAGGTGCCGGTTTTGATTTGATATTTCCATCTTTCGCTCATACTAATCTAATTTTTCGGTTAGTTTTTTAAATACTTTCTTGGCTTCCTTCCCTTCATACAAAATCTCATACACCGCATCAATAATAGGCGTTTTGGCTTTGTATTCCTGGTTTAATTTATAAGCACTTTTTACCGCATAATACCCTTCGGCCACCATACTCATTTCCATCATGGCCGCTTGAACCGTATAGCCTTTTCCAATCATGTTTCCGAACATACGGTTACGGGAAAAAACAGAGTAACCGGTCACCAATAAATCACCCAGATACGCCGAGTTATTGATATTTCGTTTCATCTTATGCACTTTGCGGATGAATTTCTTCATCTCACGAATGGCATTACTCATAATCACCGATTGGAAGTTATCCCCATAACCTAAACCATGGGCAATGCCGGCGGCAATAGCGTATATGTTTTTCAACATCGCAGCATATTCTGTCCCAATGATGTCATCCGAGATTTTGGTTTTGATATAATTCCCCGCCAAAACATCAGCCACTATCTTTGCTTTATCCGAATCCCCGCAGGCAATCGTTAAATAGGACAGACGCTCCAAGGCTACTTCTTCCGCGTGACACGGACCGGTAATCACACCAATGTTGTTGTATGGAATATCAAATTCTCTGTGGAAATGTTCGCCCACAATCTGGAACGTTTCAGGAACAATTCCTTTAATGGCCGAGAAAATTACTTTGCCTTCTAAACTAACGGTCAGCTTCTCCAATTCGGCACTCAAAAACGCCGACGGAATAGCAAAAATGATATAATCAGCATAAGCAATCGCTTCGTTGATATCACTCGTTAGCTTTAATTTATTGGTATCAAACTCAACAGAGCTCAAATAATTAGGGTTGTGTTTGTGTGCTTTTAAGTGCTCTATAGCCGATTCATTTCGCATGTACCAGGCAATTTCGGGAAGATTAACACAAAGCATTTTTGCAATGGCCGTGGCCCAACTGCCGCCACCAATCACAGCAAATTTAGGAGATTCATTCATGAATATAAACGTTTATATCATTCAAAAATACTCATTTTAGCAGATATGAATCCCTTTTTGAAGGAATAAAATAAATTCTGGCATAAATTTTGAAATGAACTAAAGGAAAAATCTTGGGTTAGATTACTACTCGTTGCCATAAAACCGTTTGAGAATAACTTCTTGAGCGGTTTTATTTTTTATAAAAGTTATTGTGATCCACATATTCCCAAACGTTGTGTGGTAATAACGGCCTAATATTCTTCTTATTTTTAATGTTATCCCGAATAAACGTCGAAGAGATTTCAACTATAGGAGCAGCAACAATATGAATGCGGGGATGGTCTTTAAATTCAAGGTTTTCCGCTTCTTCTGAAACTCTGGGGTAAATATAAATGTCATGGTTTTGCAAAATATAATCATAGTTCTTCCATTTGTGAAAAGACTTCAGGTTGTCTTCGCCCATGATTAAAGAAAAATCATGCTGTGGATATTTTTCCAGCAAATGCGCCAACGTATTCACTGTATAATTGGGCTGCGGCAATTTAAACTCCACATCCGAAGGTTTTATTTTAGGATAATCTTCAGTCGCCAGCCGAACCAAATGCAACCTATGATAATCATCCAACAGGGTACTTTTCTGTTTCAACGGATTGTGCGGCGTCACCACCATCCAAATTTGCTCCAAATCAGTATGCTCAGCCAAATGATTAGCAATAATCAAATGCCCCACATGTATAGGGTTGAAGGTGCCGAAGTATAATCCGATTTTCATAACAAATTTTATTGAACACAGATTTCACAGATTTTCACAAATAAAAACCCCATAAATCCGTGTTAATTTGTGGAATCTGTGTTGATAAATTCTTTCACTAATTCGAATGCCTCCGCCTTAGCCACATCCAAATCATAATTCTTAATGATGGTATCAAATTGAGGCGCAGTAGCCAATTCTACGTGAGCTTTTGCAATACGCATATTAATTTTATCATCGGTCTCTGTAGAGCGTTCTTTCAATCTTCGTTTCAATTCATCCACACTGGGTGGCTTTACAAAAACAGCCAAGGTTTCTTCCGGAAATTTATGCTTAATACGCAAACCACCGGCAACATCTATATCAAAAATGACATTCTTCCCTTTAGCCCAAATGCGCTCCACTTCGCTTTTCAGCGTGCCATAAAAATTATCGCGGTACACTTCTTCCCATTCAATAAAATCTTCGGCCTTAATGTGTTTTTTGAATTCCTCAATCGAGATAAAGTAGTAATCTTTCCCGTCAACTTCTTCTCCGCGGGGTTCTCGTGTGGCTGCCGAAATAGAGAACTCTAAATTCAACTCGGGCTGTGCCAATAAATGCCTTACTATGGTGGTCTTTCCCGAACCGGATGGCGCCGAGAATACTAATAATTTTCCTTTGTTCATTGTGTTGTTGTTTTGGCTTTTACAATACGTTCAAAACCTGCTCCTTAATTTTCTCCAACTCATCCTTCATCATCACTACCAATTTCTGCATCTCAGAATGATTAGATTTAGAGCCCATAGTATTAATTTCTCTTCCCATTTCCTGAGTGATGAATCCCAACTTTCTTCCGTTGGCTTCCATTCCCGCCAGGGTTTCAATGAAATAGTTCAAGTGATTTTCCAAACGCACTTTTTCTTCTGTAATGTCGTATTTCTCAAGATAAAAAATCAATTCCTGCTCAAAACGATTCTCATCTACATTCTCTTTTAATTCGTCTAAGGCACTTCTCAATCGGGTTTTAACCGTTTCAACACGCTCCGCATCATAAGCCACAGCATTGTTCATCAACGTCATGATATTGGCAATGCGGTGCAAAAATTCCTTTTCCAATGATACGCCCTCGTCTTTGCGAAACTGCACCATATTTTCCAATGCTTCATCAATCACCGTCTGGATTTTCTTCCACTCATTTTCATCAATTTCATCGCGCTCCGTTTTTAAAGCATCCGGCATTCTGACAGCCATTTTCATCAATTCAGTCTCATCCGCATTCGGAATCACCGCTTTCATTTGAGCTATATATCCTTTTACAATCGGCACATTAATTTTTGACGAAGTCTCTTCGCCGGTCACCTCTACATACAACGAAAAATCAATCTTCCCGCGCTCCAATCGTTGCGATAGCTGGTTGCGCAAGCCCAATTCCATTTCCCTGAAAACAGAGGGCATACGCGTATTTAAATCCAACCCCTTGCTGTTAAGCGATTTGATTTCTACAGTAACTTTTTTGGTGGGTAATTGCAAAGTGGCTTTCCCAAAACCGGTCATCGATTGTATCATTGGTGTATTTTAATAAGCTTCAAATATAAATAAAAGTTTGCAGTCCCAGTCCCAGTTTACAGTTTTCTATTGCGACTGTCAACTGCGACTGTCAACTCTTTTTCTTCGTCACCAGAAAAACCCCGACAAATATCAAAACCGCCGAAGCTACTTTCACCCAGGTCAAATAATCTTTGCCCAAACTCATAGCAAAAACAGTAGCAAAAAGCGGCTGCAGATATATAAAAACCGCTACAGTCGTTGGCTTCAGCTCCCGCATAGAAACCAGGTTAAATAAGTAGGTCAAAAAGGTAGTAAACACCACCACAAAACCAATTTCCCAAAGAATCAAGGTTGGAATCGCCTGCCATTGAATTTCCTGTGACTCACTCCAGCCAAAAGGAAGCACCATCAGCAAACCAAAGGTATAAATCCACTTCACAAAGGTGAAAGCATTGTATTTATCCATCAGCTTTTTAACAATAATCAGGTATAACGCATAGGAAACCGCATTAATAAAAACCAAAAAATTGCCCAGCATCGCATTAGTAGCATTGCCCACCGATTTGCCATACAGAATTAAAAAACCGGTACCGAAAAGCCCCAACAAAATCCCCAGAATCTTGCGGGCTTTTATTTTTTCTTTCATGATAATGGCCGACAAAATCAACACTATGATGGGCGTAGTCACCATAATCACCGCTGCTGATATAGGCGAAGTAAAACTCAGCCCCTTAAAAAATGTCAGCATATTAATAGCCACACCAAACAAAGCTGCCGCTACAATCCGAGGGAAATCCTGGAGTTGAATTTTTTCTTTAGGCCCCAAAAAAGAAACCAGCCAAAACAAGATAGTTGCCCCAATCACCCGAAGCAGTATAAACCCAAAAGGCTTAATATAAAAAGGCATCACATCCTTGGCAATCGTAAACGAAACACCATAAATCAACGACACCAGCATCGCCGCCAGCAGGGCCCAGGTTCTTTTGGTCATTAGCTCAAAGCTTTAATAACATCAATGATGTTTTTTTGACCGTTGCCAATATAAATTTTGTCGTCAATAATAAAAACAGGTCGGCTCAAAAAGGTATAATGCTGCAATAAATACTGCTTATAATCGGCTTCCGTCAGGGCTTTGTTTTTCAAATCCATCGACTTATAAAGCTGCGCCTTTTTGCTGAAAAGTGCTTCATAACTCCCCGAAAGCTGATACATTTCTTCAAGTTCCTGCTCGGTAATGGGGTTTTGACGAATGTCGTGAAACTGCAATTTATCTGAGTTGGGAAGCGATTTTATAATTTTGCGACAAGTGTCACACGAAGCGAGATAGTATATTGTATCAGTCATGTTGTTTCTTTTTACAAAGAAAATTCATTTCTACTTATAATCTGTATTTTTATCAAAAATTTAAACCCAATGGAAGCTACTTTCAATATCAATCTAACCAGCCGGAATATACTCCTCAAATTCCTCGAAAATCACACTTTAGAACAACTCAACACCATCCCTGAAGGCTTCAGCAACAACCTCATCTGGAACATTGCCCACATCGTCGTAGTACAGCAAATGCTCGTCTACAACTTATCAGGCCTGCCCATGATGGTCTCAGAAGATATGGTCAACAAATTCAAACGCGGCACCAAACCCGAACACAGCGTTTCTCAGGAAGAAGTTGATGAAATCAAAACCTTGCTGTTCGCAACCTTGGAACAAACCAAAAAAGATTTTGCCAACAACATCTTCAAAACCTTTACCGAGTTCACCACCTTGTCGGACTACACCGTGAAAAACGCCAAAGATGCTATGGAGTTCAACAACTACCACGAAGCCGTACACACCGGCATCATGATGCAAATCCGAAAATTTATCTAAATCACTAAAGGTAAAGCGCCTTTATTTAGGTTTTTCCAAAACTTAGTTAGGAACAAACTAAATTTACTTAGGTTTTTCCTAAATTCAGTTAGGAACAAACTAAACTTAGTTAGGGATTTCCTAAATTTAGTTAGGAACAAACCAAACTTAATTAGGACTTTCCTAAACTTAGTTAGGATTGTCCTAAATTTAATTAGGTATTTCCTATACTTAAGCTATCCCAAAGCACCATCAGTCATGTGTTAAATCCATTCAAAAGCCTCCGGTAATTTCAAATAAACTTGCTACATTTGTTGTCTAATTTATTTAAAATGAAATTCAATACCAAAGTCATACATGGCAATCAACACCATGAAGAAGTAACAGGAGCTGTTATGCCTCCGGTATTTCAAACCTCTACTTATGCCCAGGTTTCACCCGGAAAACCCGTAGGTGATTACGAATACTCCAGAGCAGCCAACCCAACCCGTCAAGCTTTAGAAGATGCCTTAGCGTCAATCGAAAACGGTGCCCGCGGTTTAGCATTCTCTTCCGGTTTAGCCGCTACCGATTGTTTATTAAGAATGTTCAAAGCCGGTGACGAAATCATCGCAATGGATGACCTTTACGGAGGAACCTATCGAATGTTTACACGCATCTACAAAGACAGTGGCATCAAATTCCACTTCGTAGATATGAACGACATCGCCAAATTCCAGTCGCTAATCAACGAAAACACCAAGTTAGTTTGGGTAGAAACCCCAACCAACCCCTTAATGAAGTTAGCAGACATTGCCGAAATAGCCAAAATCACTAAAAAACACAACATCCTTTTTGCAGTCGATAACACTTTTGCTACCCCTTACCTGCAAAAACCTTTAGACTTAGGTGCCGATATCGTAATGCACTCCGCTACCAAATATCTTGGCGGCCACAGTGATGTAATCGCAGGAGCCTTAATCATAAAAGACAAAGAATTAGGCGATGAATTACACTTCAAACAATTCGCCACAGGAGGTACTTTAGGACCAATGGACAGTTTCTTAGTGCTTAGAGGCATCAAAACGCTGCATTTAAGAGTACAACGTCATTGCGAAAACGGAGAGAAGGTAGCTGCCTTCTTAGCCAATCATCCAAAGATAGCTACCGTGTATTACCCGGGCTTACCTAGCCATCCTTTCCACGAAATTGCCAAAAAACAAATGAACGGCTTCGGAGGAATGGTTTCTTTCACGTTCAAATCAGGCAAAAAAGAAGATGCCATAGCCTTTTTAGAAAACCTAAAAGTATTCACTTTAGCGGAATCATTGGGTGGTGTTGAATCTTTGGCAAATCATCCTGCCTTGATGACACACGCTTCTATTCCTGAAGACAAACGAAAAGAAATAGGCATCACCGACGATTTAGTACGTCTAAGCGTTGGAGTAGAAGATATCGATGATTTACTTTCAGATATAGAACAAGCCTTCAGTTTTGTGGAAGCTCATTTAACAGCTGCCAAAGTATAATTGATTATATCAAATAAAAAAGTCCCGAGTATTCGGGACTTTTTTTATAGTAGTAAATTCGCTTTAGAAACCATAATTCACGCCAATCCCAATAACCTGACGCGTTTGAAATCCGGGGAAAGCATTGTCGTCATAAATAGTCTGGAATGCAAAATTAGTAGATAAGTACTTGTTCACTTTCATCACTATATTCAAAGTATAATCCAAGTCAACGTTTTGTGCATCTTCCAAATAGTTAGTATACAAGTTCAGTATGTTTTCTGCCGTAACGTTCTCCATCAAATTAAACTTATAATACCCGTTTACAGCAGCTCCAAATTCATATCGGGAAGCATCCCCCTGAAGCACACCAAAAGCCGGTCCGGCCTCTGTGAAATGCTTGTGAACCATAATTACCTTTGAGGTAGCAGGCGCAATATTTACTTTCAGGTTTTCACTTTTCTTCCATAGCATACCGGGACCAAACTGGAAATACGCCGGTGAAAAGAAATGCGAAATTTTAACTGTGTTATCCGCAGGATCAAACCCCGAGTCAAATTGCGTCTTAAAATTGAAAAAGAAAGAGTAATACCATTCCCCTGAAGCTTTTTTCCCTACCAGGGAATTGAATTCAAAACGGTCATCCGTCTTCTGCAGGTCCTGCCCATTGATTTTGGTCAAACCATAATTGGCGGTCAGTTTATTGTCCCAAGTCCAGGTATCGCTTTTATAATTGAAATCATATTTCAACCCGGCATTCCCCGAAACACTGCTTTGTCCACCAGCCAACCAATTATTAAAACTCGCCTGATTAAGCAGTACGGTAAACATGCCTTTTTTGTTCCAGCCGTTAGGCTTCTCTTCCATTATTTTGGCTACTGTTTCTTCTGTTTTCTTCAATAATTCTTTTTCACTTACCTGCGAAAAAACCGTATTCATTGAAAAACCAACGACACAAAGAAGTATAACTTTTTTCATTTCCATCAAATTTTAAAGTTTTAAGGACAA
>Ga0066441_1000609_pt1 | contig 8099 bp, 9 predicted proteins | sample LakWasMet61_LOW9_2_FD_59529 | JGI IMG/M metagenome (GOLD analysis project Ga0066441, IMG submission 59529) | Freshwater sediment methanotrophic microbial communities from Lake Washington under simulated oxygen tension - Sediment Metagenome 61_LOW9 | ecosystem: Environmental > Aquatic > Freshwater... | reverse complement strand
GTTTGTGTTATTCTTTTTAGCCTTAGAAATGATACTCGGCATTCGGTTGTATAAAGAAGACAAAGCAAGTTCGGCTTCTATTGTGCCAATTGCCTTCCCTCTAGTGGCCGGTGCTGGAACAATGACGACCTTGCTATCGTTGCGTTCTCAGTTTCAAACGGCTAATATTATTGTGGCGATATTTTTAAATATTATTTTAGTGTATTTGGTTCTGAAATCGTCTTCCAAAATCGAAAAAATGCTGGGAGAAAACGGGCTGAGCATCATCCGAAAAGTATTTGGCATCGTGCTTTTGGCCATCGCTGTTAAATTATTTGCTGCTAATGTTAAAGGACTCTTTGCATAACAGCATATTTTAGTATTTTTGTCGTCTAAATGTAGTACATGAAAATTTTCACTAATATTCTTCTATTTATTGCTGTTGCTTTAATAGCAGTAAACATTTTCCTTCTCGATTTTAATAAACCCTTCGAAGGCAACAGTATGATCGCCCTGATTGGGGTAGCTGCTTCTTTTTGTGCCGTTTTAATTCTGATGATTTTCAGAATGTCAAAAAAAATCGAAGATAAATTAAAACACTAAATCATGTTTGATGTCCTTATCATTGGCGGTGGCGTTTCGGGTATGTCTTGTGCTTTGATTTTAGGTTCTGCTAAAAACAAACCATTCGCAGCTGATAAAAAAATAGGAATCATCACTCACCAAAAAGGATCTTCCTTACAGGATGCTTTGTTTCATAATGCTTATGGCGTTCCTTCAGGTAAATTAGGGTCGGAATTATTAACAGAAAGTGTTGACCAGTTGCAGCAATTATATCCGCATATTATTCAGATTGCTGATGAAAAAGTAATGAAGGTTGAAGGCGAATCCGGAAATTTTACCGTGATTACCAATAAAGATACTTATCAAACAAAAATAGTAGTCATTGGCATTGGCGCCGGAAATCCATTTACTATTGAAGGCCTGGAGGAGTTTGTCATGCCTCATCAAAAAGTAATTGCCGAGAAAAACAGAATTCAATTAAGAAATATCGACCATAAAGTAGTAGAAGGTATTTATGTAACCGGAACATTAGCAGGATGGAGAAGTCAACTAGCCATTGCTGCCGGAAGTGGTGCTTCAGTGGCAACCGATATTTTAACACTTTGGAATAACGGTATTCATGTGCAAGTACACGACAGCATCCGAAAATAATTATTTCAACACCGCTTTGAGCATAGTGTCGTCCTTAAGGATAATTTGGTAGTAGTGGTTTTCGCCATATAATTGTCGGGCAAATTCAGCTGTAATGTATTTTTTTACCAAGACCTTGTTGTTGTCTAATTTCATTTCCAAACCGGCATCTTTCAGGTAGCTTTCAAATTTTGCGATGTAGCTCTCGTCGTTTTGTATTTTGGTTAAAAATGTACTAAATTCCATTCCTTTGAAAGCATTTCTGTTTTTATCCAGTTGTTCAAAAACAAAGTGACCAACCACTCCTGAGTTTAAAATATATGCTAAACTTTCTTCGCCTTTTTTGACTTCAAGCGGGACAAAAATATCAGGAACAATACCGCCGCCGCCATACACCAATCGGCCTTTTTTGGTTTTGAATTTTAGAGAATCTGCTACTTTTATTTTGTCTTTGGCATACAATTCGCCACTTTCAAAACGTTTTTCAAAATCCTGACTATACTCTTCGCTTTCGCCTTTGATATAAGGTTTTTGGATAGAACGGCCACTTGGAGTGTAATATCGTGAAGTAGTTAATCGGACAGCAGAACCGTCTTCAAAGTCCATTTCACGTTGCACCAGTCCTTTGCCAAAAGAACGACGTCCTACAATAGTCCCACGATCATTATCCTGAATGGCTCCGGCTAAAATTTCGCTGGCAGAAGCCGAGTTTTCATCAATCAAAACAAAAACTCTTCCGGTTTCAAAAATGCCTTGTTCCGTGGCGTAGGTTTTATCAATTTTGCCTTTTCTATTTTTGGTAAAAACGATTAGTTCTTTGTTTTTCAATAGTTCATCGGCAATCTCAACGGCTCTTTCAAGATAACCACCTCCGTTATCACGCAAATCAATAACTAAAGTGTTCATGCCTTGTTTTTTTAGCGCTTCCAGTCCTACATAAAACTCATCATAAGTGTTTTCGGCAAAACGATTAATTCGGATATATCCGGTAGTTTTATTTAGCATCAGATAAGTATCGACACTTTTAATGGGCACTACTTCGCGTTCTACATCAATTTTTAGTTTTTTATTGGTGCTTTTTCGGAAAACGGTTAGCGTTACGGTCGAACCTTCTTCGCCTTTGAGCTTGTTGTATAAACTGTCGGTTGGTAATTTTCGACCGAAAAGTTTGGACTTATCTGCGTATAAAATTCGGTCACCGGCTAAGACTCCTGCTTTGGCAGCTGGCCCGTCTTTCAGCGGATTAACTACGGTAACCGTGTCATTGTACATATAAAAATTGACACCAATGCCCACAAAATCTCCTTTCATAATTTCGGCTTCCGATGACTGTTCGCTTGGCGGAATGTAAACGGAATGTGGGTCTAGATTAGCCAGTATGCTGTTCACGGTCAAATCTACTATGGAATCTGAGTTGACTTTATCAACATATTCGTCGTTGATGAAATCTATTAACCGTTCTATTTTGGCTTTACTGGCACTTTTTTTTGAAAACGTCCGGGTAGGAAAATTGAGCATGCCACCAATGATAATCCCCAGTGCAACGCAAGAGAATAGTAAAAGAGGCAAGTATTTTTCCTTCGATTTCATTAAGTTAGAGACTTGTTATAAAGTTATTCTAAATTTTCAATTTGACGTACTTCAACACCGGCTTTTTCTAAAAAATCAACACCTGAAGAATCGCGGTAACCATACTGATACACCACGCGTTTGATGCCCGATTGGTGAATGAGTTTGCTGCATTCTTTACAAGGCGAAAGCGTAATATATAAGGTAGCCTGTTCACAGGTTTGTGTAGAACGGGCTACTTTGGAAATGGCGTTGGCTTCGGCATGAAGTACATACCATTTGGTTAGTCCTTCGTCATCTTCGCAGCAGTTTTCAAAACCGGATGGTGTTCCGTTGTATCCATCGGAGATGATCATTCGGTCGCGCACGATAATGGCACCCACCTGCTTGCGTTTGCAATAAGACAATTTACTCCACTCGGCGGCAATCCTCAAATAGGCTACGTCGTATTTTTTTTGTTTTACTTCTTTCATTCCAAAAAAATCAAATGGTTTTTTATCTAGCCCCGATGGGAGCGGCACCGAAGTAAAGCGGACAGCGGGAACATGGATAGCAAATATATCGAAACCTTTCGCTTCTGAACAATTATTTATGCCAAATTTCACTTTGTAAAATCATAGGAATGACTACTCCTACAATAAAGGCCGAAATGGTTAGTGTCCAGTCGCGTTTAGAGAATTTAAACAGGGTTTGAGCCATGTAGGCTAAGAGTAAAGCAGCAAGCACTACTATGATTTGTGCTGCTTCAATTCCGACAGCAAATTCAAAAAGGGGTAAAAGTTTATCGGTTGGTTTTCCGGTAAGTATACTGTTGAAGTAATTTGAAAAGCCCAGTCCGTGTATGATTCCGAAGAAGACTGTCACGATACCCACGAAAGTAATGCCGTCTTTTTTGCTCGATTTACCCGAAACAATAATGTTATACATGGCTGTTATGAGGATGGTTATCGGAATTAAAAATTCGACAATATTGGCTTTAATCGTTACAATGTTAAAAACAGAAAGCATCAGTGCCAGGGTATGACCCAAAGTGAAAAGTGATATCAGAATCAAGATACGTTTCCAGGATTTGAATTCATAAGGAACGGTTAAGGCAAGCAAAAACAAAACATGATCGTAGGCAAAAATGTTGAGTACATGTTTCAACCCAATGTTGAAGTATATCCAGAAATCTGACATGGTAATTTGGTGGTTTTGGAACGTAAACTTACAATTTATTTTTATCGGGCTTCAAAAATTAATACTAAAATCGATGAAAAACATTTTTTAAATAGGTTTCTTAAAAATGGGAAATTGCCTTATATTTGCAGTATTAAAAACCGTATAATTATGTCATTTTCAGATTTATTTGATAGCGAATTCAAAAATAGAAATAAAGGTCATTTTTCAGCCATAGTGCGTGTTGCCACTGCCGATGGAGATATGAGTAAAGAGGAAAAAGAGTTTTTAGACAAACTGGCTGTTCGTTTGGAGATTTCAAAAGAAGAATATGAGGAGATTTTGGAAAACCCGTTAAAATACCCAATTAATCCACCGTATTTACATACGCAACGTTTAGAGCGTTTGTATGATTTATCGAGAATGGTTTATGCCGATCACGTATTGGGACCAAAACAAAAAGAAATCCTGACCAAGTTTGCTTTGGCTTTAGGATTTACGCCGGGGAACGTTCCTTTTATCATTGACAAAGCTTTGTCATTATTAGTATTAAATGTTGATTTAGATACGTTCGTTTACGAAATGACACACATGAATAAATAAAAAAGCCCCGATTTATCGGGGCTTTTTTGTTAACTGTGTTTAGCCATAAAGGTTTCGGCCTTTTCTACCATATTGTAACTTCCACAGAAAAATGGAACGCGTTGGTGTAGTTCCGTCGGTTGGATTTCCATTATTCTTCCAAAGCCATCCGAAGCTTTACCACCGGCTTGTTCAGCGATAAATGCCATAGGGTTACATTCATAAAGTAAACGCAATTTTCCTTTTGGCGATTTAGAACTGGTCGGATAAATATAGATTCCGCCTTTAATCATATTTCTGTGAATGTCAGAAACCAAACTTCCAATATATCTTGAAGTATAAGGTCTGTCTCCTTCTTCTAATTGGCAATATTTTAAATAATCTTTCACGCCTTGCGGGAAGTGCACATAGTTTCCTTCGTTAATCGAATAAATGTTTCCGTCTTTGGAAAACTGCATATTCGGATGTGACAAATAAAATGTCCCGATAGCCGGATTCAACGTAAATCCGTTTACGCCGTGTCCCGTGGTATAAACTAGCATAGTTGAAGTCCCGTAGATTACGTAACCTGCAGCTACCTGACTGGTTCCAGGCTGTAGAAAATCTTCGAGTGTAACCGGAGTTCCAACAGGAGTTACTCTGCGGTAAACCGAAAAAATAGTTCCTACCGAAACATTTACATCAATGTTAGAAGAACCATCCAAAGGATCCATCAAAACAACATATTTGTTGTTGTGACTGTTATCAGAACCGGCAACCGTAATGAAATCATCATTTTCTTCCGAGGCAATGCCGCAAACAATTTCACGATTGATCAGTGTTTGAATAAAAATATCATTAGCATACACATCCAGTTTTTGCTGGTCTTCGCCTTGAATATTTTGATCGCCTGCCGCACCCACAATGTCAACTAATCCGGCTTTGTTTACCTTGTAGTTTACCACCTTGGCGGCTAATCGGATGGAGTTGATGATTCTGGATAATTCTCCCGAAGAGTACTGAAATTCGGATTGTTTTTCGATGATAAATTCACCGAGCGTTTTGTTGCGTTCTTCCATTGCGAAATCGTTGTAGTTGTGGGTGTAAATATCGTTTTTTTTTATTAAAAAATTACCGAAATTTTAAAAAATGTCTGGTCAAATCTCAGCAAAACTTGTTTTATATTTGTTGTTTATAATCCTTAAAAAATAAAAATCATGAAAGCGAGAATACTAGTTGTTGCCATTGTTGTTTCAACATTGAGTTTTACCAAAACAAATGCCCAAATTAATTTGGGAGAAAAGGCTATGGGAGCACTTCAATCAGGAGTAGCCAGTTTTACGTTTAGCGATGAAGATGCTGCCAACATTTCAAAAGAAGCCGTTCGAAAAATGGATTCGACTAATACTGTTGCCGGTGCTAAAGATGGTTATGCAATTCGTTTGAATCGAATTTTCGGTAAGCATGCCAATGAAAATGGACTGAAATTGAATTACAAAGTATATTTAACCAAAGATGTGAATGCCTTTGCTACGGCGGATGGAAGCGTTAGAGTTTTTTCGGGCTTAATGGATATTATGGACGACAACCAACTTTTGGCGGTTATCGGTCACGAAATTGGCCACGTGGCTAATCACGATTCGCGCGATGCCATGAAAGTAGCTTTGCGTAAAGCAGCACTTGTTGGGGCTGTTTCTTCCCAATCGGATAAAGTAGCAAAGTTGACGGACAGTCAGTATGGTCAATTGGCCAGTGCTATTGTTGACAGTAAATATAGCCGCAAACAGGAATCGGAAGCGGATGATTTCTCGTATGAATTTTTGAAACGCAACAAATATAATGTCAATGCCGAGGAAGCGGCTTTTACAATTTTGGCTAATATGAGTGGCGGAACTGAGGCTGATTTTTTAACTAAAATGATGAGTTCTCACCCAGATCCGAAAGATCGAGCGGATAAAGCTAAAGCCAGAGCTACAGCTGATGGTTTATACAAGCCTTATGTTCAAATGAAAATTTCGAATAAAGCGACCACCACAACTACCAAAAAAACAACCACCAAAAAGAAAAAAAAATAAGAGGCAATGCAAATCCGAAAAGGCGAAAAGAAAGACATGAATGCAGTTCTTGACTTAATTCAGGAATTAGCCACTTTCGAAAATGAACCCGATGCAGTTGTAGTTACCGTTGCCGATTTGGAGCGGGATGGTTTTGGAGAAAACCCTATGTTTCATACATTTATCGCAGAGGTTGACGAAGAAATTGTTGGTATGGCTTTATATTATTATCGCTATTCGACCTGGAAAGGCAGAACCATTCACCTTGAGGATTTAATTGTCGAAGAAAAAATGCGCGGTTCCGGTTTGGGCTTTGCCTTATATTCCGAGATTATGGCTCAAGCGAAAAAAGATAACGTTCGAAGAGTAGAGTGGAATGTCCTCGATTGGAACACACCTGCCATCGATTTTTACATCAAATCGGGTGCGAAAGTATTAGAGGATTGGCGCGTAGCGCAAATGGATGAAAACGGAATAAATGAATTTTTAAGCAAACTATAACTAATGAGAATTTTTAAATTTGGTGGCGCTTCTGTGAAAGACGCCGAAGGTATCAAAAACGTGTACAGTGTATTGGAAAAAGTGGGTCATGAGGACACACTGCTAGTGATTTCCGCTATGGGAAAAACTACGAATGCTTTAGAATTGGTGATCAAGAATTATTTCGAAAAATCCAATGAATTGCATTCTTCTTTACAAGACGTTAAGAAGTACCATAACCAAATTTTATTAGACTTATTCGATGACGAAGAGCACGATGTTTTCTATGCAGTAAACAGTCATTTTGCCGATTTAGAATATTTTTTACGAAGCAATAAATCCCCAAATTACAACTTTGTTTATGACCAAATTGTGAGTTTTGGAGAAATCGTTTCTACCACAATCGTGAGCCATTATTTCAATCATGCCGGTTTAAAAAACAACTGGGTTGACGTTCGCAGTTTTATCAAAACAGACAATACTTATCGTGACGCTAATGTGGATTGGGGAAAAACACAACAATTCATTTCCAAAGGAATCAAGAAAAAAGCACTCAATATTACGCAGGGATTTTTAGGTTCCGATGAAAATAATTTCACCACGACTTTGGGACGCGAAGGTTCGGATTACACCGCCGCTATTTTTGCGTATTGCTTAAATGCCGAAAGCGTAACCATTTGGAAAGACGTTCCCGGTGTGATGAATGCTGATCCGCGTTATTTTGAAAATGCCATTCTGTTAAACCAAATTTCCTATCGCGAAGCCATAGAATTAGCGTTTTACGGAGCCACAGTAATCCACCCGAAAACCTTACAACCACTCCAGAAAAAAGAAATTCCGTTGCATGTAAAATCGTTTATTAATCCGCTATTGGCGGGTACCAGCGTTTCCAAAGGGAAAGATTTAGAACCACAGGTACCTTGTTATATCGTCAAAAGAGACCAGTTGCTGATTTCGTTGTCTTCTATTGATTTCTCTTTTATCATGGAAGAAAATATCAGTGAGATTTTCTCATTATTGCACCAATTCAAAATCAAAGTGAGTCTGATTCAAAATTCTGCCATCAGTTTTTCGGTTTGTGTAGAAGATAAGTTTGGCAATTTC
>Ga0066441_1000596_pt1 | contig 8224 bp, 7 predicted proteins | sample LakWasMet61_LOW9_2_FD_59529 | JGI IMG/M metagenome (GOLD analysis project Ga0066441, IMG submission 59529) | Freshwater sediment methanotrophic microbial communities from Lake Washington under simulated oxygen tension - Sediment Metagenome 61_LOW9 | ecosystem: Environmental > Aquatic > Freshwater... | reverse complement strand
GTGGTTGGTGATATATTTGTTGATATCGATAAACATTTCGGCATAATTGCGTTCGCGGTAATTGCCTTTGAAGCTTACCGAAATAGCAAAATAGGCAATGGTATTGAACAACAAACTCCAAAATAAAGCATGCTGCACCGGTTGCAAATAATCCAGTCCGAATAACTGAAACGGTTTGAGCAGTTTGTATCCTATCAAACCATCGGAAATGAAAGTACTATGGCTATTCGTTAACCCAATTGAATAAGGCACCAACAATGTATAAAAGCAAATAGCAAATCCGATTAAAATGCCGTAAACTGCTCCGAGACGTGAGCCTCTTCGCCAAAACAAAGCGCCGAAAAAGGCCGGAGCCAATTGGGCAATAATCACAAAAGCAATTAATCCTATGGAAACCAAACTGTAATCCAGGCCGAAGAAGCGATACAGCAAATACGCCACAATAATCAAACTGAAAATACCAATTTTTCTACTGTTTACAATGGTTTTGCTGCTGATGGTTTGCTCTTTGCTTTTCAGTTTACCGAGTAAATTATAGGGAATCAAAACGTTATTGGTCACCATGGTTGACAATCCGATAGAAGACACCACAATCATAGAAATGGCTGCGGAGAATCCTCCCAAAAATACTATAACGGTCATCGTTTTGTTATTAAAAAATTGCGGTATCAATAACGAATACAAATCGGAGTTTACGTGGTGGTTTTGGAAAATAATATTGCCGCCCCAGGCTATCGGATACACAAAAATATTGAAGATCAACAAGTACAACGGAAACAACCAAATGGCTTTGTTGACGTGGTTTTCTCTGTTGTTTTCTATTACGGCAACCTGAAATTGTCTCGGTAACAAAAAGATAGCAAACATGGAAAGGATGCAAAGGAAAAACCAATTAATCACCTGTGGTAATCCGCCGATAGTGCTCTTTTCTTTGAAATGCTCTAAAGTAGACGCTTTTTGATAAATATCTTCAAAACCGTCAAAGACAAAATAGGTTACATAAATTCCGATGATGACAAAGAAGACCAGTTTTAGAACGCTTTCCATTGCTACAGCGGTTACTATTCCTTTTCTTTTTTCGGAAGCATCTACATAACGGGTTCCGTAGTAGGAAGAAAATAAGGCCAAAGCAATGGCCACATAAGTGGTCGTATCATCAAAAATGTAATCACTCATTTTCGTCTTAGTTACGACGTGAAAGGTTTCTGCAATAGCTTTTAATTGCAACGCGATATAAGGCAAAATAGCAAAGAGCGCTACTACCGTTACTATAGCTCCCAAAAACCTACTGTTTCCGTAACGAAGGGAAATAAAATCGGCTATACTTGAAATTTTATTGACTCTGGAAATGCGGATGATTTTTTTCAGAATGACTATCCATGACGGGATGATGATTATCGGTCCCAAATAAATGGTGATATAACTCAACCCGCTTTGGGCTGCTAAGCCGATGCTTCCGTAATACGTCCATGCCGTACAGTAAACCGCCAAAGAAAGGGTGTAGATATAGGGATTGACCGTCCATTTGCTGTTGCCTTTTTTTTCTGCCCAATGAGCAATAAAGAAAAGTGCCGCCAAATAAATGGTTAATATGATTAAAAGGCCTACACTACTCATGGTATCGTTTTATGATTAAAAAAGAAACTAAGATGGAGAATGCCCAAACCGAAAAAATATAAATATAGATAATTGGAAAACCCAACAAACAATCAGCCGAATCGAACAGCAGTACTATAGGGATATTGAGCCCTATCAGCAGCGCCATTGATAAAATCACTAATTTCTGTTGGTGTCTTTTTTTCATCTTATACATAACTACCAAAAGCCCTTAAGAATAAGAGCCTTTGGATAACTAACCAAAACTAAACTAATCGTAATCTTCTTCGTATTCATCGGTTATACAATAATAACCAAATAATAACAATCCTGTTACTACGAGCGGTAACAAAATAAAGAATACAATGATGCCGAAAACCAAATCGTCTTGTTTACCGGAAGTCAATTTCCCTCCGAAGATACCTATGGAATAGTAGGCAACTGCTGCTGCCAAAAGAATCCATACAAAACCTAAATATTTTTTTAATGTGTTCATCTTGTGTTGTGTTATTCGTGAAGTGTATTAATTTTTCTGTCGATGTAAATCATTCCAATGACAAAACAGACCGCTGCTATGCCAATTGGGTACCAAAGTCCTTCGAGATAAAACTCGGCATCACCGGCATCCTTTGCCGAAGTTACGAAATAGGTCGATATAGCCGGAAGCAATCCACCAAAAATTCCGTTCCCTACGTGGTAAGGTAATGACATCGAAGTGTATCTGATTTTGGTTGGGAACATCTCTACTAGGAAAGCCGCAATTGGACCGTATACCATGGTTACAAAAAGCACTTGCAGGAAGACTAAGAACATCAGCATCATTTTATCACTATTGGTAATGATTTTGGTGATTTTGGTTTCTACTTTGTCTTTGCCTTTGTCGTCTACCATTAATTTGCCTGACTCGAAATGTTTGGTTTTAATTTCTTCTACTGTGGTGCCGTCTGTATAGGCTCTGTTAGTAGTGTAAATCGAATCCATTTTGGTAGCATCTACTTCTTTCATCGACGGTACTGTTGTAGTATTGGCTACTACTTCGGTTTTCAACGTCACATCAGTGGTTTGATACATTGCTTTATAGATTGGTCGGTAGCAAATGATGGCTAATAACATTCCGCCCATCATGATGTACTTTCTGCCCACTTTGTCACTCAACCATCCGAAGATAATAAAGAAGGGTGTACCGATCAATAATGCAATTCCCAATAGTGTATCTACTTGTGAGGAATCAATACACTGTACGGTTTTCATGAAGTTCATGGCATAAAACTGACCGGTATACCACACCACTCCTTGTCCCATTGTGGCTCCAAAAAGAGCCAACAACACAAATTTTAAATTGTATTTGTTTCCGAAACTTTCTTTTAGCGGATTGGTACTGGTTTTTCCTTCTGATTTGGCTTTGGCAAAAACAGGAGATTCATGCATATTTTTACGGATCACATAAGAAACCAATACCATTAAGATAGAAACCCAAAATGGTACTCTCCAGCCCCATTCGTCAAAAGCTTCTTTTGACAACACATTTTTAGTAATTAAGATTACCATTAATGAAATGAAAAGCCCCACTGTGGCTGTGGTCTGAATCCAGGAAGTCCAGTACCCTTTTTGTCCTTTTGGCGCGTGTTCGGCTACATAGGTTGCGGCTCCGCCATATTCTCCACCAAGGGCCAAACCTTGTAGTAAACGAAGCAGTAAAACTAATAACGGCGCCATAAAACCAATCGTTTCATAACTTGGAATACAACCAATTAAGAAAGTCGCTCCCCCCATTAACAGTAAGGTTACCATAAAGGTATATTTTCTTCCGATTAAGTCGCCTAAACGCCCGAAGAACAAAGCTCCGAAAGGTCGAACCACGAATCCTGCCGCAAAGGTTGCCAAGGTTGATAAGAACGCTGCTGTTGGATTGTCAGACGGGAAAAATTTAGTTGAAATTACTACGGCCAAACTTCCGAAGATGTAAAAGTCATACCACTCAATCATGGTACCCATAGAGGAAGCGGAGATTACTTTCCAGATTCCTTTTGTTGATTTATCGCTCATACTTTGTATTGTATTAAATTAGTAACTATTATAGGTAAATCATCGCCTGAAGGGTGATGGTATTAACGGCATCAGCTGCAGCATATTTAAGCGTTTGGTATTCTAAAGACAGTTTAGAATGATGACCTGTCATAAAGATATTGGCTCCGATTCCAATTTGAGTAGCATTATCATCTAACACATCAATTTTTCTATCCGTATAAGAAAGATAAGGCTGGAATTTTGTTTTGTATTTCAACGGAAGCAGGTACCCCACATGCGAATACAACATAGTTCCTGTTTCATAAGTGGTTCCGAAACGGTAATCTTTACCATAGTCGTTATTTTGATACAAAGCATAAGCTGTCAAAGCGCCTCCTTTTTTGCCAATTGGAGCATCATAAAAAGCATCTAATCCCAAAATAGTCACGTTCTCACCACTCAATTTTCCTGATGCATCGGCAATTACTGAACCGTTTGGATGAGTAAAGAAACCGGCACCAATGTTAAATACTTTTTTACTGCCTAAATAAGTGCCCACTTTATAAGGAAGGAAGTTACTCTCGGTATCTAAGAAATTGTACTCAAAATAACCTGAATACGTTTTTCCTGCTTCTTTGGAACCTAACAAACGTTTCCCAGCATATACAGCAGCACCGCCATTTACCGGAACCGTTGCAGCTTCTAAGTTATTAGTCAAAGCATCATTGATAGCCACTCGGTATTGAAACTTTTTGAAAGCTCCTTTGGCAAATACTCCCATGCTTCTTCCAAACTGATCCGACAATCCCAAGTTTGCCCAGGTCTGACGTTGGTTATCCAATGTCATCATGTTCAAAGTACTGCTACTGTTTAAACGGGAAATTCCGTTCCAGTAATGCAAACCGCCTCCCATAGCATGGTCTTTAGACAAACTGTACTGCACATAAGCATCATGAATAAACATTTCGGAATTGTCTTTGGTTCCGGTCGGACTCATATTATCAGCATTTAAACTGTTCAGTCCAAAATGGGTAACAATTAAAAAGTCGGGGCTGATTTGTGCATACAATAACATACGCACTCTGCGCAAAGAAAAGGTCAGGTCTTCCTGTTCGTTGCCATTGGCATCTAAAGGTTTGTCTGAATTGTGTTGGGCCCAAAACTGAGCCCAGGTAATGACTCTGAAGTACTTTGAGCCATCTTCGTTCACGTTTACCTTCAGGCCACTGCCATACTCAGTAGAACCCTGAGCCATGCCTAATGCCGAACATAAAACGAACGATGCAGTAAGGATAATTTTTTTCATATTATAAAAATTTGGTTTGGTTGATTTAACGAGACCAAATTCAACATTTTGTGTTATGAAAAAAATTTTAGTATATATATATGTTAACCTATATAGCTAATCCTTGAAACGCTCCCATTTTATTAGCATAAACTTATCGCCAAGTTCGGTAATAATCATACCGGCCCCTGACAAATGGTCTTTGTTTTTCAAGTATTCTACTAATTCTAAGTGATTGTATATCTTGTAAGTGGGATGATAATCAGTGTGATTAGGTTTGGTAAGTTTAAACTCCTTCACCCAATTGCTTACCGTAACATGTGAAACCCCTATAATGCGCTCAATTTCTCTAAAACTAAGCCCTTCCAAATAGAGTTGCAGAGCTTTGGTAACATAGTAACTGTCTATCTTTTTCCCCATCTTATTGACGGTAAAAAAGTAATTACACTTTTTACACAAATACCGCTGTCTGTCTTTGATAATACCACTTTTGACTATCGTATCGCTTTGACATTTGGGACAGGCTAAAATCTCCATATATATAAATTTTGCATAAATATACTATTTTAGCAAATATACAAAAACATTATTTTTATTTTTTTTACTTTAAATTTAGTGAATGTTTAATTTTACTGGTATTTTATTAAATTATCTCTATAAAACAATCCAAATTTATTAATCCCTGAATTTTAAAAACCATCTCAAACAAGAAAATTAAGTCCGTTTGAATAGTTTAATATCAAAAATAAAATAATTACAATCTTTAAAACCTTCTCATAACTGAACTCTCTCAGGGAATTTAAAACAATACCTGTAAAATATTTTCTATTTTTACGCCAACAAACACATGTATACCCCATGAAAAAAACAGTTTTCCTTGCTTTAGTACTGCTAACAACATTTTTCTCTTTTGCTCAAGACATCACCGGTCAATGGAACGGATTGCTAAAAGTACCGGGAGCCCAACTCCGACTGGTTTTAAACATTACAAAGACCGAAACCGGATACAGTGCCACTATGGATAGCCCCGATCAGGGAGCTAAAGGAATTCCGGTAACGACTACTTCATTTGAAAACGGCAAGTTAAGTTTTGCTATTCCGGCAGGACGCATTGAATACAACGGCGAACTGAAAGATCAGATTGTAGTAGGCACCTTCAAGCAAAACGGTATGGAATTCCCGATGAACTTATCTCGCGAAGCCATTGAAAAAAAAGAACCTAAAAGACCTCAGGAGCCCAAAGCACCATTTGACTACTATAGTGAAGAAGTAACCTTTACCAATCCTAAAGACAATATCACTTTAGCTGGGACATTGACTTTACCTAAAAAAGAGGGCGTATTTCCTGTTGTGGTTTTAATCTCCGGAAGCGGGCCACAAAATCGTAACGAAGAATTATTGGGACACAAACCCTTTTTAGTATTAGCCGATTATTTAACCAAACACGGCATAGGAGTATTGCGTTATGACGACCGTGGTGTGGCCCAATCAAAAGGCGATTTTAAAACAGCCACTACAGCCGATTTTGCTACCGATGTGGAAGGTGCAGTTGCCTATTTGAAAACCCGAAAAGACATCAACGGTAAAAAAATTGGGTTAATAGGACACAGCGAAGGCGGAGTTATCGCCCCTATGGTAGCGGCACAGAATAAAGATTTGAATTTCATTGTCTTATTGGCCGGGACCGGTTTACAAGGCGACCAATTGCTTTTGCTTCAAAATGAATTGATAGCCAAAGCCTCGGGTGCTACGGCAACTGAAATTAAAGATACCCAAATAATGAATAGTTATTGTTTTAATAAAGTACTGAATTCAAAGGATGATTCAACTTTAAAAAATGAATTGACTACTTACTTAAGCGGTATACTAAAAGACACACCCAAAGAACAAAAACCCGACGGCGTAACTGATGAAGAAAATGTAGCTATGCAGGTCAACCAAATCACTAGTCCCTGGATGCTGTATTTTATTCGCTATAATCCAACCAAAGCCTTAGAGAAAGTAAAATGTCCTGTATTGGCCGTTAACGGTGAAAAAGATTTGCAGGTACCACCTAAAGAAAACTTAGGTGCCATAAACAAAGCATTGCTAAAAGCCGGAAATAAAAACATAACTATCCATGAGTTTCCGGGACTGAATCATTTGTTTCAGGAATGCAAAACAGGTTCCCCTAATGAATATGCCGATATTGAGCAAACCTTTTCCCCTGTTGCTTTAGAATATGTAACGCAATGGATAAGCAAGCAAACAAAATAACGGAACATCAGGCAATATCTTTTAGCGCTGAAATAGCCATTATTGGTATCAATCCTTTTGTGTTTTTACCTGAAGAAGTATTGCAACAGCTGTTCATTCAAGCGGGAAAAACCAAAGGTAAAATTCCGGTAACGATGACTATTGACGAATATTCATTTATCCAGACGTTAATTAAATACAGCGGTCATTGGCGACTCTATCTTAACACGCCCATGCGAAAAGCAGCAGGAAAAGAAGTTGGTAACACCGCTTTATTCACTATTACATATGATCCAACTGTTCGGGAAACAGCAATTCATCCGAAACTAACCGCTGCTTTGAAAGCAAATCAGGAGGCCAAGCGGGTTTTCGATGCTTTAATTCTGTCACGACGGTTGGAGATTGTACGGTACATTTCTTTTCTGAAAACCGAGGAAAGCATTGACCGAAACGTGGCTAAGGCTATCCAGTTTTTGTTAGCAAAAGAACGCTTTATCGGTAGAGATAAACCCTAGATATTTATACTTTTGAAGTATGACAGACAAAACTAAAATAGCCGTCGCCGTCTTTGATAAGTGTGCCAAACTCTATCAGGATAAATTCATGGATGTATCCTTGTACCATGATACATTTGATTTGTTTTGTCGTGAAATTAAAAAAGAAAATCCGGCAATTTTAGAACTGGCCTGTGGTCCGGGAAACATCACCAAATACCTGTTGCAACAGCGTTCCAACTTTAAAGTACTTGCTACCGATTTGGCTCCCAATATGATTGCCTTAGCACAGGAAAACAACCCAACTGCCGGCTTTCAGTTACTGGACCAAAAAAACATTGGCTCCTTAAATAAAACTTTCGACGGCATCGTGTGTGGCTTTGGATTGCCTTATCTTTCTAAAGAAGAAGCTATACAACTCATCCAAGATTCCTATACTATTTTGAATAACGACGGGGTATTTTATCTCAGTACTATGGAAGATGACTACAGCAAATCGGATTGGCAAAAAGGCAGTACCGGTGACACTATTTTCATGCATTACCATCAGGAAGATTATTTACTGGAAACATTAAAAAATGTTGGTTTCAAGCTAATAGAAACACAA
>Ga0066441_1000590_pt1 | contig 8282 bp, 4 predicted proteins | sample LakWasMet61_LOW9_2_FD_59529 | JGI IMG/M metagenome (GOLD analysis project Ga0066441, IMG submission 59529) | Freshwater sediment methanotrophic microbial communities from Lake Washington under simulated oxygen tension - Sediment Metagenome 61_LOW9 | ecosystem: Environmental > Aquatic > Freshwater... | reverse complement strand
TATTGGTTGTCCTATCAAAGGTGATTTAAAATATGGCTTTGACCGCAGCAATCCGGATGGTGGCATTCATCTGCATGCCCGAAAGTTGGTTTTTATTCATCCTGTTACTAAGGAAAACCTAGAAATCATTGCTCCTACTCCAAAAGATGTCATTTGGAACTTGATTTAATACTAAAAATTGTATATTTACTTTTAGTTATTAACCCAAATAATATCCCTACTTATGAAAAAAATCATTGTAACTCTTGGTTTACTTCTAGGTTTTAGTGCTTTGGCACAAGAACACTTTTCAGGAATGAGCACCTCCAATCGCGTTGGTATTTTAAACGGGACTATGAATCCGGCTGAATTTGCCAATCTTTCTAAAAGATTTGAAGTCAATATATACGGGCTTAGTTTTAGCGTAGCCAATAACAAAATTGGTTTCAGTGATATCAACTCGGATGCTAATTTTGAAGATTTGCTTTTTAAGGGAACAGACCCTGTAGACGCGAGAGTTGATGCGGAAATACTTGGTCCAGGTTTTGCGATGAAATGGATGAAATGGGGATTTGCATTGACCACCAAGGCCTATACTAATTTCAATATTACCGATGTAGACCCGGCGATTGGAAAAGCAATTACCAATGACAACCTAGTCCTTACTAATATTCCACTTAACAGTAACGACAACCAACGTTTGAACGGTGTTGCTTATGGCGAAGTAGGTTTATCGGCCGCAAGAACCATGATAGAAAATGACAAGCACCGTTTTAGTGCCGGAATTACTTTAAAATTTTTATTCCCGGGAACCTACTCCAACTTTGGTTTGAAAAATTTAAACGGTCACATCGATGAAGGTCCTACAGGTGCTTATCTGTCAACCAACTCCCCAGCCACGCTGAACATTGCTTATTCAGGGAATTTAGCAGACAGTTTCACTAATTTTAGTGATTATAGCAAATCAATTTTTGGCGGGTTAAACGGTACTGCACTAGACATTGGCTTCAATTACCAATGGAAAGGTGGTAGTAAAGACTATAAAATCAATGCTGGTTTAGCTTTCAAAAATATCGGGAGTATGACATTTAAAGACAGTAACAATAAATCAACCAACTATACTTTTGATACTCAAACTCCTGGCCCATTGGATTTAAGTCAGTTTGATGGAGTTGACAACTTACGCGATGTAGAAACTATTTTGGTTAATGGTGGTTACCTTACCCAAGCCAATGGGAAAAATGATTTCAAAGTAAAATTGCCGGCCATGATTAATTTGTATGCCGATTTTAAAATCATTCCTAAAATCTATGTTTCCGGGTTTTTACAACAAAAATTACAAGATGATGGAGGTAATGATCAAATCACATCAGTTAATACTTTTACCCTTACACCTCGATTTAATGTCGGATTTTTTGAAGCGTTTCTACCTATCAACAATAACGAAGTTTCCGGTACCAATGTAGGTATAGGATTCCGATTCAGAGGGTTTTATCTGGGCTCAGGCTCCATCGTTACAGCTTTAATCAGCGACAGCAAACAAGCCGATATTTATACCGGATTCCGTTGGGCCTTTTTGTAAATTACAATGACGATTTTTACATCGGATATCAATTTCAGGAAACAAGCATTACAAAAGCTCCTGATTTCCATACAATCGCATGAAGAAGCCATTATAAAAGCACTTTATGACGATTTCAAAAAACCGGCTTTTGAGTCCGTTTTCAGTGAAACCAGTTATATCCTTGCAGAGCTTAATCATACTATTAAGCATATTCATAAATGGGCAAAACCACAACCGGTTTTGCCTTCTCTTTTAAATTTTCCTTCGACGGATTATATTTATAAAGAACCGTATGGTAAAGTTTTGATAATTGCACCATGGAATTATCCCTATCAATTGATACTGTCTCCAATGATTGCTGCTGTTGCTGCCGGAAATCAAGTCGTCGTAAAACCTTCCGAACTAACGCCAAATACTTCTCGTATAATTTCTAAAATCATCTGCGAAACTTTTGATACAAACCATGTGGAATGTATAGAAGGCGGTGTAGAAATTACACAAAAGTTACTGGCTCAGCGTTGGGATTATATCTTTTTTACCGGAAGCGTAACGGTTGGAAAAATCGTAGCCAAAGCCGCTGCCGAAAACTTAACACCGGTAACACTCGAATTGGGTGGTAAAAACCCGTGTATTGTGGATGAAAAAGCCAATCTGAAATTAGCGGCCAAAAGAATCGTTTGGGGAAAATTCCTCAATGCCGGCCAAACCTGTATTGCGCCCGATTATATTTTGGCACATCAAAAAATAAAAGCAAAATTCGTTACTTATCTGAAAAAAGAAATCACCATAGCTTATGGCGAAAATCCTGAAATATCTCCTGATTTTGCCCGAATCATTAATGCAAAAAACTGGAAACGATTGGTATCTTTATTGGAAAACGAAACCATTGTTTTCGGTGGAAATACGAATGCTCAGGATTGTTATTTATCGCCAACACTTTTGGATGAACCAAACATGGAAAGCCCAATAATGCAAGAGGAAATTTTTGGCCCAATCCTCCCTATTATAAGTTATGAAACCGAAGCCGATTTACAGCACATCCTTTCAAAACAGGAAAAACCACTTTCTTTGTATGTTTTCTCAGACGACATCAAATTAGCTAAAAAAATCATACAGAATTTTTCCTTTGGTGGAGGTTGCATCAACGATACTGTAGTACATTTTGCTAACAAACGATTGCCTTTTGGTGGCGTAGGACATAGTGGCATTGGGGCATATCATGGCAAGTTTGCCTTTGCTACTTTTTCACATCACAAATCCATTGTAAAAAAAGGAAACTGGCTCGATTTACCCTTTAGATACGCACCTTATCAAGGCAAAATTAATTTGATAAAAAAAGTAATGAAATGGTTTTCATAATGCCTAAAAATATGGTCTAGGAATTAGCTGTTGTATTTTTATTTTTATGTATATTGGAGCAGAAAAATAACAAACCTTAAACTGAATTGTCTAATTGGATAAAATTACACTACTTTGAATACGCTTGTTTCTTATGCAAACATCAATAGTTATATAATAATCAGTTTATTATTAATTGTTTTAATGCTATTTTATGTAGCCATTAGTAAAACATTACAAAAAAAATTAAATCTGAGTACTAAATACTCCGACTTTGAACCCAATGCAGAACAATTCAGAATCTATTTACTCTTTTTCGGAATAACCATTCCACTGGTAGAAATCATTGTTGATGTTTTCGAAATAAGAGCCACGAGTCATTTGAGTGTTAATTTATCCGTTGGAGGATTGCTTTTAGCATTATATTATTTAACCAACAAGTATGACTATTTTTATAAGCACCTCAATCAAGTATTTACCTTTTTGTATTTAAGCTATTTTTGCTACATAGCTTACAATGTCTTTTTCAGGCCTTTTGAATTATTGGCCTATGTTGGACTGATTCTTGGTTTTTTCCTTTCTTATTTTGTTATCAAAAACATCACGCGCTATTGGCTGTTTGTTTTTGTTTCGATGCTTGCCCTGGCAATTGCTTATTATATGGTACTTATTGATACCAAACTAATTATCCTGCTTTTATGCGCTTTTATAACCATCAGTGCCATACATATTTCAACACATTTAGCCACCATTAGTGTTAAAAACAAATTCATTTTTTCCGACATTATTGTCAATAACGGTAATTCGTTGATTATCACTACCAATAAAAAAGGAGAGTTGTCGTTTTGCAGCGAATCGGTGGAAACCATTTTAGGCTATACAGTAGAGGAAGTATTAGGTTTTGGTTTTTGGAAATTAACTGAAGACCCTGAATTCATTGGCGAAGAGTATCACGATGATTATGTTGACGGTCGACTGCATATTCGAAAACTAAAATGTCGTAACGGCGACTACAAATACATTCAATGGAAAGACAAAAAATACTCCGATGATATTACTATCGGAATTGGACAGGATGTAACCGAACAGGTAAAAATTAGAGACCAATACCGTAGTTTAATTGAATCGGCAGCCGATTTGATTTATGAAATCGATTTAGATGCTCAAGTTACCTATGTCAATCATTTCACCGAAAAAACGCTGGGCTACTCCAGAGAAGATATCCTGAATAAAAATTACTCTCATTTTATCCGACAAGATTATTTAGACTATGTAGTCGCTTTTTATAATGAAGTACCCAAAGAAGCGCAGGACTATAACGACTTAGTTTTTCCGTTGCTAAAAAGTGACGGAGATACGATTTGGGTTTCCCAAAAAGTAACTTTAAAAAGAAATGAAAATGGCGAAGTCGTAGGTTATTCAGCTATTGCCAGAGATATTACTTTGGTAAAAAATCTCGAATTAGAACATTATAATCGAAGTAAAAAAGTTAGAATCCACAATGAAACACTAAAAAAACTAACGTCACAAAGTTATTCCAATAAAGATACTTTTAACGGTATCCTGAAAAACATCCTAAAAGTATCCGGTACCAATTGCGCCATTGATAGGGTAAGCTATTGGTCATATATTCCCGAAGGACTTCGCTGCGAAAGCATTTATTATTTAAAAAGCGATCGTTTTGAGAAGAACTTTTTTCTGGCAATAGAAAACTACCCAACCTATTTCAAACAAATAGAAACCGGTGTCCAAATTGTAGCTTCCAACGTATACAATAACAACATCACCTCTGAACTTTGCCTTGATTATTTCCCAAAAAACAGTATCAAGTCAATGCTCGACACTCCCATTTTTATTAATGGTAAAATCATTGGTATTTTGTGCTTCGAAGCTATAGAAACTACAAGAGACTGGGACAATGAAGATATTAATTTTTCACGTTCCATTGCCGATTTGATTGCTATTGCCATCGAATCCCAAATGCGTATTGAAGTAGAACAAAAGTTATCATACAAAAGCGACATCCTATTAGAAATAACCAAAAACACGGAACGCTTTTTGTTGTCCAAAAATACCAGTGAAATTTTTAGCGGTATATTGGAAACTATTGGACAAGTAACCAATGTAGACAAACTTTCTTTCTTTGAAAGCAACAATGCAAACAAGACCTATACCCAAAAATACCGATGGCTGGCCGAAACTAATTCGTTGACCCCACCAAATCAAGATCTGATAAATTTACCACACAGCGTTATTCCCGGGATTTCTGCACAATTGGTTCAAAATAAAATTTACTATTCCACGTTGCGTAAAATGACTGACGAGGCATCGCGCACATTTTTACAACAGTTACATACCAAATCTGTACTTTTCATTCCCATTTTTGTAAAGTCTGCTTTTTATGGCTTCATAGTTTTTGACGATTCTACTAAAGAAAGAGAATGGTCCTCAGACGAAGTGGGTGCTTTGCAAACGCTTACCAACAATATTTCTTATGCCATCGAAAGAAATATCAATGAGGCTATGATTCAGGAAAGTGAAGAAAAATTCCGATTGTTGGCCAACAATATTCCGGGTACCGTTCACCTTTCTAAATATGATGAAAAATGGTCCAAAATTTACCTAAATGATGAAATTGAAAAACTGACAGGATATACAAAATCCGATTTCCTATCCAACAAAATCCACTACATCGATTTGGTGCATCCGGATGATTTGAAAATTGTAGAAAACAAAGCCAGTGATTTATTCAAAAACAAACAAAAGATACATCTAATCTACCGAATCATCAATAAAAACGGGTATTATATTTGGGTAGAAGAATTTGGAGAACCTATTTTCAAAGGAGAAGAAATCGTTTATATCGTTGGAATTTTTATCGACATTACCCAAAGAATGGAAGCTGAAGAAGCCATCAAAGCCAAGAATTATGCAGAAGCGGCCAATAGAGCCAAATCGGAATTTTTAGCCAATATGAGCCACGAAATCCGAACACCTTTAAACGGAATTATTGGTTTTACTGAGCTATTGATGAATACCGATTTGGAAAGCATTCAGAAAAAATATATGGAAACGGTCAATCAATCGGCCAATGCACTGATGGAGGTTATCAATAATATACTAGACTTTTCCAAGATAGAATCCGGTAAATTAGAATTGAATATTGAGAAGTTTAACGTCCACGATTTAGCCAATCAGGTGGTTGAATTGATAAAATATGAAGCCAATCTTAAAAAGTTACAACTCAATCTGAATATCGAAAAGGATGTGCCAAAGTACATTTGGATTGATTACATCCGATTGAAACAAATCTTAATCAATCTATTGAGCAATGCCGTTAAATTTACAGAAAGCGGTAGTATTGACTTAACCATTTCCGTTTTCAAACTACTTGATGACAACAAGGTGCAACTCCAGTTTTCGGTAAAAGATACCGGAATTGGTATCAAAAAGAAAAACCAACTGCGAATCTTTGAAGCCTTTTCGCAAGAAGATAGTTCAACCACCAAAAAGTTCGGAGGTACTGGTCTTGGCCTTTCCATCTCCAACCAACTTTTAGGATTGATGAACAGCCAATTGGAACTTAGCAGCGAAGCCGACAAAGGCAGTAATTTTAGCTTCATTCTCGAAGTGAATTATTCTAACCAAATAATAAGCAATGATAATTCGGTTGATTTTTACACCAAAACAACCACTAAAACTAATGTCATTTCCAACGATTCAAAAGTAGTTTTTATTGTAGAAGACAACAAAATCAACATGCTTTTGGCCAAAACCTTAGTTAAACAAATCTTACCAAATGCTGAAGTAATTGAATTAGAAAATGGAAAAGAGGCATTAGAAAAAGCACAAAAACAATTACCTGATTTGATTTTAATGGATATTCAGATGCCTATAATGAATGGGTATGAAGCTTCGGTCGAAATTAGAAAACTGCCTCATTCTAAGAGAGTCCCCATTATAGCCCTAACGGCAGGAACCATAGTGGGTGAAAAAGAAAAATGCATCGAATTTGGCATGAACGATTATATTGCGAAACCCATTGACAAAGAATTCCTGGAAAATATTATTAGGGAATACATAACTACTAACTAAAAGAATTAAGAATATGAAATGGAAAGGTTTAGGAGAAAGTGACAATGTCGAAGACAGAAGAGGCATGTCAGGCAAAGGGAAAGCGCTCGTGGGCGGTGGCGTAATTGGTATTATTATTTTGTTGCTAAACATCTTCGGTGGCGAAAACGCTCAAATGCTGACGCCGGTTTTAGAGCAAATGAATCAGGGTAATCCAACAGAACAAACTGAAAGCAGAGAACTCACCCCCGAAGAAAAAGAAATCGGCAGTTTTGCCAGTACCATGTTCAAACTTAATGAAGATACATGGAGCCAGATTTTTATTGAAAACGGACAGGAATATGATAAACCTAAAATGGTTTTGTTTTATGATAATGTAGAAACAGGTTGTGGGAGTGCTACTTCAGCATCAGGTCCGTTTTACTGTCCCACCGATAATAAAGTGTATATGGACTTACGCTTTTTTGAAGAACTAAAATCACGCTTTGGAGCCGAAGGCGGTGACTTTGCTATTGCTTATGTCATAGCACACGAAGTCGGGCATCATATCCAAAACCTATTAGGCACTTCAGACAAAGTACGTCAGCTACAAGCCGAAAAAAGTGAAGCCGAAGCCAATAAACTTTCCGTTTGTTTAGAATTGCAGGCTGATTTTTATGCCGGCGTTTGGGCCAAACACAACAACGAATATTTGGAAGCCGGAGACATAGAAGAAGCGCTGAGTGCGGCCAATGCTGTTGGAGATGATGCTATTCAAAGTAAAATGCAGGGACACGTAGTTCCTGATAGTTTTACCCACGGCACTTCGGAACAGCGCATGTATTGGTTTAACCGAGGATTTAAAACAGGAGATATTTCACAAGGCGATACGTTTAAAGCCTTGTTGAATTAAAATCAGCCCAACCACCCCTCTCTATCCAAACTTCGATATTGGATAGCTTCTGCAATATGATTGGAATTCACGATTTCAGTTTGCTCTAAATCGGCTATGGTTCTTGCTACTTTTAGGATTCGGTCATAGGCTCTGGCCGAAAGATTAAGTCGCTCCATTGCTGTTTTCAGCAGTTGTAATGAAGTGCTGTCCAGAGCACAGAACTCTCTTATTTGTTTGGTGGTCATTTGCGCATTGTAATGAATCGCTTCAAAATTTTCAAAGCGTTGTGATTGTATTTCGCGGGCTTTAGTCACCCGTTCTCTAATCAACACACTGCTTTCCGCCGGACGGATTTCTGTTAGTTTTTCAAAAGGTACCGGAGTCACTTCAATATGAATGTCAATTCTATCCAATAAAGGTCCCGAAATTTTCCCCAAATAGCGTTGCATCTCG
>Ga0066441_1000549_pt1 | contig 8716 bp, 6 predicted proteins | sample LakWasMet61_LOW9_2_FD_59529 | JGI IMG/M metagenome (GOLD analysis project Ga0066441, IMG submission 59529) | Freshwater sediment methanotrophic microbial communities from Lake Washington under simulated oxygen tension - Sediment Metagenome 61_LOW9 | ecosystem: Environmental > Aquatic > Freshwater... | reverse complement strand
CCTCAAGGTCAGCGAGCCCCCGAAGCGCAGCGCCGGCATCAAGGTGCCCGACGTCGCCACCCTGGTTGCGAAACTCAAGAATGAAGCGAAGGTGATCTGAGATGACTGCACTTGTTATTGCCGAACACGACAACGCGTCCATCAAGGGCGCCACCCTCAACACCGTGACGGCCGCCGTTGCCTGTGGTGGTGATGTCCACGTGCTGGTGGCCGGCAGCAATGCCGCTGCCGCTGCTGCCGCTGCCGCCCAGATCGCCGGCGTGGCCAAGGTGCTGCACGCCGACAGCGAAGCCTTTGCCCACGGCCTGGCCGAGAACATGGCCGCCCAGGTGCTGGCCGTGGCCGGCAGCTACAGCCACATCCTGTTCCCGGCCACCGCCTCGGGCAAGAACATTGCGCCGCGCGTGGCCGCCAAGCTCGATGTCGGCCAGATCTCCGACATCACCAAGGTCGACAGCCCGGACACCTTCGAGCGTCCGATCTACGCCGGCAACGCCATCGCCACGGTGCAGAGCGCCGATGCGGTCAAGGTCATCACCGTGCGGACCACCGGTTTTGACGCCGCAGCCGCCAGTGGTGGCTCGGCGGCCGTCGAAACGCTGGCCGCCGTGGCAGCCAATGCCAAGTCGTCCTTCGTCGGCAGCGAGATTGCCAAGAACGACCGCCCCGAACTGACCGCGGCCAAGATCATCGTCTCCGGTGGTCGCGCCCTGGGTTCGAGCGAGAAGTTCAATGAAGTGATGACGCCGCTGGCCGACAAGCTCGGTGCTGCCATCGGCGCCAGCCGTGCCGCGGTGGACGCGGGTTACGCCGCCAACGATCTGCAGGTCGGTCAGACCGGCAAGATCGTCGCGCCGCAGCTCTACATTGCCTGCGGTATCAGCGGTGCCATCCAGCATTTGGCCGGCATGAAGGATTCCAAGGTGATCGTGGCCATCAACAAGGACCCCGAAGCACCGATCTTCAGCGTGGCGGACTACGGCTTGGAGGCCGACCTCTTCACGGCGGTGCCGGAGCTCGTCGCAGCGCTCTGAGTGCCGGACAAAAAGGCATCGCGTGCGGTGCCTTTTTTTTGACTTTTTGTTTCTGAATTCGGTTGGAGACCACCATGAGCTATGTCGCGCCTGTCAAGGACATGCTGTTCAACATCAAGCACCTCGCGCAGATTGATGAAATTGCCCGCATTCCGGGTTTCGAGGATGCCGGCTTCGACACGGCGCAGGCCGTGCTGGAAGAGGCTGCCAAGTTCAATGAGCAGGTCCTGAGTCCGCTCAACTGGGACGGCGACAAGAACCCCTCCAGCTGGAAAGATGGCCAGGTTACGACCACGCCGGGCTTCAAGGAAGCGTTTCATCAGTTTGCCGAAGGCGGCTGGCAGGGCCTGCAGCACCCGGCCGACTTCGGCGGCCAGGGCTTGCCCAAGACCATCGGTGCCGCCTGCATCGAGATGTGCAACAGCGCCAACATGAGCTTCGCGCTCTGTCCACTGCTGACCGACGGTGCCATCGAGGCGCTGCTGACGGCCGGCTCCGACGAGCTCAAGGCCACCTACCTGGAAAAGCTGGTCAGCGGCGAGTGGACCGGCACCATGAACCTGACCGAACCCCAGGCCGGCTCCGATCTGGCGCTGGTGCGCAGCCGTGCCGAGCCGCAACCCGGCGGCAGCTACAAGGTCTTCGGTACCAAGATCTTCATCACCTACGGTGAGCACGACATGGCCGACAACATCGTGCACCTGGTGCTGGCGCGCGTGACGGGTGCGCCGGACGGCGTCAAGGGCATCAGCCTGTTCGTGGTGCCGAAGTTCCTGGTGAACAAAGACGGCAGTCTGGGTGCGCGCAACGACGTGCACTGCGTCAGCATTGAGCACAAGATGGGCATCAAGGCCAGCCCGACTGCCGTGCTGCAGTATGGCGACCACGGCGGCGCCGTCGGCTACCTGGTGGGCCAGGAGAACCGCGGCCTGGAGTACATGTTCATCATGATGAACGCCGCACGTTACGCCGTGGGCATGCAGGGCATTGCGATTGCCGAGCGCGCCTACCAGAAGGCCGTGGCCTACGCACGCGACCGCGTGCAGAGCCGCCCGGTGGATGGCTCGATCAAGGCCAGCGCGCCCATCATCCATCACCCGGACGTGCGCCGCATGCTGATGACGATGCGTGCCTACACCGAAGGCTGCCGTGCCATGGCGTCCGTCGCCGCGGCGGCCTATGACGCTGCGCACCACCACCCGGATGCCGAGGTGCGCAAACAGAACCAGGCTTTCTACGAATTCATGGTGCCGCTGGTCAAGGGCTACAGCACCGAGATGAGTCTGGAAGTGACCTCGCTGGGTGTGCAGGTGCATGGCGGCATGGGCTTCATCGAAGAAACCGGCGCCGCCCAGTACTACCGCGATGCCAAGATCCTGACCATTTATGAGGGCACCACCGCCATCCAGGCCAATGACCTGGTGGGTCGCAAAACCGCGCGCGACGGCGGCCAGACCGCCAAGGCCATCGCCAAACAGATCGAGGCCACCGAGGCCGAATTGAAGAAGCAGGGCAGTGCCGATGCGCTGGCCGTGGCCAAGCGCTTGACGGCGGCCCGCCTGGCGTTCATCGACGTGGTCGACTTCATCGCGGGCCCAAGCAACCCGAACGACGTCTACGCCGGCAGCGTGCCCTACCTGATGCTGGCCGGCAACCTGATGGCGGGCTGGCAACTGGCGCGCGCCTTGCTGGTGGCGCAGCAGGAACTGGCCAAAGGCGTAGATGCCGCTTTCATGCAGGCCAAGATCACGGTGGCGCGCTTCTATGCCGACCACATGCTGAGCAAGGCAGCGGGCGTGCGCGACAGCATCGTGGACGGTGCCGCCAGCGTGACGGCGCTGGCGCTGGATGCTTTCTAAATCACTATAAAAAGAATAGCGGCTGTCGCCCGATTGACAAGGGCTACAGCCGTTTTTTATTAATATTGTTCAGTCAATTACTGGAGACAAGATGTCCAAGCTCCCTTCGACGCTGCAGAACCTGCCACTGCCCATCATTGGTTCGCCGCTGTTCATCATCAGCAACCCCAAGCTGGTCATTGCCCAGTGCATTGCCGGCGTGGTGGGCTCCATGCCGGCGCTCAACGCGCGCCCGGCCTCCCAGCTCGACGAGTGGCTGGCCGAGATCACCGAGGCGCTGGCAGCACACAACAAGGCCCATCCCGAGCGTCCGGCCGCGCCCTTTGCCATCAACCAGATCGTGCACAAGTCGAACGACCGGCTGGAGCACGACATGGCGCTGTGCGTGAAGTACAAGGTGCCGGTCATCATCACTTCGCTGGGGGCGCGCGAGGAAATCAACCAGGCGGCGCACAGTTATGGCGCGGTGGTGATGCACGACATCATCAACAACAAGTTTGCGCATAAAGCGATCGAGAAGGGCGCCGACGGCCTGATCGCCGTGGCGGTCGGGGCCGGCGGCCACGCGGGCGTGAAGAGCCCGTTTGCGCTGGTGCAGGAAATCCGCCAGTGGTTCGACGGCCCGCTGGCGTTGAGCGGCTCGATTGCCAGTGGCGGCGGCGTGTTGGCGGCGCAGGCCATGGGCGCTGACTTCGCCTACATGGGCTCGGCCTTCATTGCCACCGAAGAGGCGCGTGCGGCCGAAGCCTACAAGCAGGCCATTGTCGATGGCAATTCCGATGACATCGTTTACAGCAACCTGTTCACCGGCGTGCACGGCAACTACCTGGCGCCCAGCATCCGCGCTGCCGGGCTGGACCCGGATAACCTGCCCGAGAGCGATCCGAGCAAGATGAATTTCGGCGGGGATGCCAAGAAGGCCTGGAAGGACATCTGGGGGTGCGGCCAGGGTATCGGCGCCATCACCAAGATCCAGAGCACGGCCGACTTCGTGGCGCAGCTGCGGCGTGAATACCGCGCGGCGCGTGAGCGCTTGCTGGCACTGCCTAACGCGGTGTGATGCCGGGCCAGCGCAAGGCTGGCCCCGTTCAGTGCGGAAAGAGCTTGGCCAGCAGTTCGGAAGCTTGCGGTTGGAACGAGCTGATGGGGTTCAGCCGCCTAGCCAGTTGAGGCTGGCTGCCCATCAGTGCCGAGACGTCTTGCGCGCTGAACCACCATGTGCCCGCGAATACGGCGCAGGACAGGGCCAACAAGACACTGTTCTGCCGTAGGTTGGCCAGCAGGGGAACGCGCCGGATTGGCAGACGCCAGAGCCATAAGGCGGGCAACAGGCCCAAGGCCAGGAACCATCCCGCCAACTGCCAGCTGAATGCATGGCGCAACTGCGTGCCCCAGTTTGACGGGCCTGCGCTGAGGTCGAGGAAGCTGGCCTGCTCCAGCATCAGCGGCAGATTGAGCCCCGCCAGCAACAGCAACAGCAAAGTTGCGGGCTTGAAGGTCCTGCGCCAGCACAGCAGGCTGAGCAAGGCCGTAAGTGCGGAGCCCAAAAGCAGCGCCAGGCGCAGCCCCAGCCACCAGCGTTGGGTGGTTTCCTGCGACAACAGGGAGAGTTCCCGCCACAACGGGACGTTGCAGGCCAGGGTCAGCCAGAGACTGGCCAGACAGACCACCATGACGGGATGAATCGCCTCCCGTTGGGTTTCCGGCGAAAGATAGGCTGATTCTGCGAACTCAGTGATGTGGAACAGCTTGAGCGTCATGGCTTTGCATTGTTACCGATTCCGAATGCCGGGCGTAACTGGCCGTAACGAGCCCCGGTGGGTGTCAATGGCCTCCAATTGACATCAAGTGGGCCAGGTCGAGCCGTGTTCCGGCACCATGGCGCGCCAGCCCAGTTCATGCTTGATGCGCTTACGCAATTCGTCGGCTGGCCCCATTTCGCCGTGCACGACATAGACCTGATCCGGTCGCTCCGGCATGGTGCGCAGCCAGTCCATCAACTGGCTGGCATCGGCATGGGCGGAAGCCGATTGCAGCTGTACCACCTCGGCGTTGATGCTGACATCCTGCCCGTGGATGCGGACCGACTTGGCGCCGCTGGCCAGGGTGGCGCCGCGCGTGCCGGGTGCTTGGAAGCCGGTGAGGAGGATCATGTTGCGATGGTTGCCCGCATGCAGCGCCAGGTGGTGCAGCACACGGCCGCCGGTGGCCATGCCGCTGGCCGCCAGGATCACCATCGGGCCGTGGCGGCGCCCCAGGGCCTTGGACTCGTCGGGTGTGTTCACCATGGTGGCGCAGTGGGTCAGGGCGCGCACCTGCTTGTTGCTCAGCCGGTGCTCCTGCGGGTAGTGTTCGACCAGATGCGTGCTGTGGATGGCCATCGGGCTGTCCAGGAACACCGGCAGCGAAGTGGGGATGTCGCCCCGCGCCTTCAGTTCGGCAATGGCATGCAGGATGGCCTGGGCCCGGCCGACAGCAAACACCGGCACCACGGCCACGCCGCCGCGCGCGGCGACGCGGTGCAGGGCGGGCCCCAGTTCGGCCAGCACATCTTCGTCGGGGTGCTCGCGGTCGCCGTAGGTCGATTCGATCAGCACTGTGTCGGCTGCCGGTGCACGGTCGGGCGGGTTCATGAGGAAGTCATCGGTGCGGCCGAGGTCGCCCGAGAACAGGATGCGCCGGCCTGCCACTTCAAGCAGCAGGCTGGCCGCGCCCAGGATGTGGCCGGCACGCGAGAAGGTGGCACGCCAACCCGGGATGGGCTGGAAAGTATGGCCGAAGTCGGTGGTCTTGATCAGCGACAGACAGTCCAGTGCGTCCTGGCGTGTGTACAGCGGCAGTGCCGGCGTGTGCTTGGAGAAGCCGTGGCGATTGGCAAAGGCCGCGTCCTCCTCCTGAATGTGGCCGCTGTCGGGCAGCAGGATGCCGCACAGGTCGCGCGTGCCGGGCGTGGCATAAACATGGCCTTCGAAGCCCTCGCGCGCCAGCAGCGGCAGGTAGCCGCTGTGGTCGAGGTGGGCATGGGTCAGGACCACGGCATCGATCTGGCTGGGTGCCACGGGCAGCGGGCTCCAGTTGCGCAGGCGCAGCTGCTTGTAGCCCTGGAACAGGCCGCAGTCCACCAGCAGACTCTGTTTGTCGTGGCGGACCAGGTATTTGGAGCCGGTAACGGTATCGGCACCGCCGAGGAAGGTGATGTTGACGCTCATGCAGAAGAACTCCGTTGTGGCTGCCATGTTAGCGCGTCAGATATGAAAAAAGCCGCGGAGTTGGCAAAACTCCGCGGCTCATGGGGTGTCCAGTCCTGTTGGACGGTCAGCTGAAAAAGCTCTTCAGCCGGTCGGTCCAGCTGTCTTCGCTGGGCGAGTGCTTGGCGCCGCCTTTTTTCAGCGACTCGTCGAGCTCGCGCAGCAGCTTGCGCTGGTGTTCGGTGAGCTTGACCGGCGTCTCCAGCGTGATGTGGCAGTACAGGTCGCCCGGGTAGCTCGAGCGGATGCCCTTGATGCCCTTGCCACGCAGGCGGAACTGCTTGCCGGTCTGGGTGCCTTCCGGGATGTCGATGGCCGCCTTGCCGGCCAGCGTGGGCACCTCGATCTCGCCGCCCAATGACGCGGTCACGATGCTGATCGGCACCGCGCAGTGCAGGTCGTCGCCATCGCGCTCGAAGATGTCGTGCTTGCGCAGGCGGATCTCGATGTAGAGGTCTCCCGGCGGGCCGCCGTTGGTTCCAGGCTCACCGTTGCCGGCGCTGCGGATGCGCATGCCGTCATCGATACCGGCCGGAATCTTCACTTCCAGCGTCTTCTGGCGCTTGATGCGGCCCTGGCCATGGCAGCTGGTGCAGGGCTCGGGGATGATCTTGCCGCTGCCGTGGCAATGCGGGCAAGTCTGCTGCACGCTGAAAAAGCCCTGGCGCATCTGCACCGAGCCGGAACCGTGGCAGGTCGAGCAGGTCTTGACCTGGGTGCCGGGTTTGGCGCCGCTGCCATGGCAGGTGCTGCAGTTGTCCCAGCTCGGCACGCGGATCTGCGCATCCTTGCCGCGAGCCGCTTCCTCCAGCGTGATCTCCATCGCGTAGCTGAGGTCGCTGCCGCGGTAGACCTGGCGTCCGCCGCCGGCGCGTCCGCGCTGCTGGCCGAACATGTCACCGAAGATGTCGCCGAAGGCTTCGGCGAATCCGCCGGAGAAACCTTCACCAGGGCCGCCGCGCATGTTGGGGTCGACGCCGGCATGGCCGTACTGGTCGTAGGCGGCGCGCTTTTGCGCATCGGACAGCATCTCGTAGGCCTCTTTGGCCTCCTTGAACTTCTCTTCCGCCACCTTGGCGCTGTCACCCTGATTGCGGTCAGGATGGTGCTTCATCGCCAGCTTGCGATAGGCCTTCTTGATGTCATCCTCGGACGCATTCTTTGGCACGCCCAGGATTTCGTAAAAGTCTCTTTTTGCCATTGGGGTTCTCGGGAGTCAGTGACGCAAAACGCCGCGCCGATGATCCTGGCGGATCATCTGGACGCGGCGCGCAGGGTGTGGAACACCGTCTGCGCCTTAGCCTTTTTTGACTTCCTTCACTTCGGCGTCCACGATGTTGTCGTCCGCAGCCGGGCGACTGGCCGATTCGGCGCCACCGCTGGCGGCCTCGGCAGCCCCTGCGCCTGCACCGGCGGCAGCCTGGGCAGCCTGCTGGTCGGCATACATCTTTTCGCCGAGTTTCTGGCTGGCGGCCATCAGGGCTTCGGTCTTGGCGTCGATGGCGGCTTTGTCGTCGCCCTTGAGCGCTTCTTCCAAGTCCTTGACGGCGGCTTCGATCTTTTCCTTCTCGCCGGCTTCGAGCTTGTCACCGTACTCGGTCAGGCTCTTCTGCACGCTGTGCACGGCGGCTTCGCCCTGGTTGCGGGACTGCACCAGTTCGAGCTTCTTCTTGTCGTCGGCGGCATTGAGCTCGGCGTCCTTCACCATCTGCTGGATTTCTTCCTCGCTCAGGCCTGAGTTGGCCTTGATGGTGATCTTGTTTTCCTTGCCGGTGCCCTTGTCCTTGGCGCCGACGTGCAGGATGCCGTTGGCGTCGATGTCGAACGACACCTCGATCTGCGGCAGGCCGCGTGCCGAGGGCGGAATGCCTTCCAGGTTGAATTCGCCCAGCAGTTTGTTGCCGGAAGCGATTTCACGCTCACCCTGGAACACCTTGATGGTCACGGCCGGCTGGTTGTCTTCCGCGGTCGAGAAGGTCTGCGCGAACTTGGTCGGGATGGTGGTGTTCTTGGCGATCATCTTGGTCATGACGCCGCCCAGGGTTTCAATACCCAGCGACAGCGGGGTCACGTCCAGCAGCAGCACGTCCTTGCGGTCGCCCGACAGCACCTGGCCCTGGATGGCAGCGCCGACAGCGACAGCCTCGTCCGGATTCACGTCCTTGCGCGGCTCCTTGCCGAAGAACTCTTTCACCTTTTCCTGCACCTTGGGCATGCGGGTCATGCCGCCGACCAGGATCACGTCATGGATGTCACCCACGCTCACGCCGGCGTCCTTGATGGCGGTGCGGCAGGGGGCGATGGTGCGCTCGATCAGCTCTTCCACCAGGCTTTCCAGCTTGGCGCGGGTGAGCTTGATGTTCAGGTGCTTAGGACCGGAGGCATCCGCCGTGATGTAGGGCAGGTTGATGTCGGTGGCGGCCGAGCTGGAGAGCTCGATCTTGGCCTTTTCGGCGGCTTCCTTCAGGCGTTGCAGGGCCAGCACGTCCTTGGACAGGTCAACGCCTTGCTCTTTCTTGAATTCGCCGATGATGAAGTCGATGATGCGCTGGTCGAAGTCTTCGCCGCCCAGGAA
>Ga0066441_1000533_pt1 | contig 8838 bp, 4 predicted proteins | sample LakWasMet61_LOW9_2_FD_59529 | JGI IMG/M metagenome (GOLD analysis project Ga0066441, IMG submission 59529) | Freshwater sediment methanotrophic microbial communities from Lake Washington under simulated oxygen tension - Sediment Metagenome 61_LOW9 | ecosystem: Environmental > Aquatic > Freshwater... | reverse complement strand
ACTTCCTCGGTCTGCTTCCGGGTCGCGCAATACACGATCGCTCCACCGCTATCATCCGCTGGAAGATCGGCCTCCAGAATCTGATGGATGTGTGAATACTTCTCGGCTGGGCTGGTCGGAACGACACAGAAATCAAGATTTGTCCGGCTGGCGCCACCGTTGAAACAGCGTAGCTCGATGCCAACCTTATCTTTGAAGTGCGCCACGATATCGACGACGACATCGGGTTTGGCTGTGGCTGTCAGGCAAAGCACTGGTGGGATCGGCTGGTCTCCAGCCTTTTCGCGGATAAAGCGGCTGACATAGCGATAGTCAGGCCGGAAATCCTGCCCCCACTTGGAAAGACAGTGCGCTTCATCGAGCACCCAGGCGCCGATCTCGCGCTGCGCCAGTACCTTGCGTAGCGTGCGGTTACGCAGTTGCTCAGGGGAAACGATCAGGATGCCGATATCGCCAAGCCGCACCCGGTCGAGTACGTCTGCACGCTCGGGCATAGACAGCAGTCCATTAATCGCCGCGCAGCTCCTTATGTTCTTGGCTTCCAGGCCGGCAACCTGATCGGACATCAAGGCAACCAGCGGCGAAATCACGACAGTTAGCGCGCCAGTCTTGTCGAAGCGGGAGAGCGCTGGAATCTGGTAGCACAGGGACTTGCCGGTGCCAGTTGGCAGAATGGCCAGCACATGTTCGCCGCGCATCGCTGCTTCAACGATACATCGCTGCAAAGGACGGCCATCCTCATCGGCCGGCTCCGGCCGAAATTCCGGAAAGCCGAACCAGTGAGTCAGTTCCTTTTGTGCATTGTGTTTTTCACGACACCACTCGCATGTGGGTTCAGCGCAGGCGGTATCGCGCAAGCGCTTGATCAGCGCGCCGGCTTGTGGGAACTGATGACGCACCCACGGCGGCATCACAGAGTTACCGCCAGCCACCGACAACCAAGCTAGCGCATAGGCCAAAGCCCAACCGTGGATTGCGGCATCGGCCAGAATATCTCCACAATGTATCTGGCAGGCTTGCCCTGCCAGCTGCTGTCGGATAGCGGCAATCGCCTCGCCATCGCTCGGACGAGGCCTTTCCCGCAGGCTCATAAAAAAGCGATCAAGGCCCGCGCCGGTGTTATTGACCGTTGTCAGCCAATGCCAGGCGAGGACAAGGTCTGGTGCGGTCTTCGACAGCGCCTCATGCTGGTTGCGAAAGACCTCAAGGGTGAGCTGCGCGTCGAGTAGTGGATCGTTCAAGCGCCCGCGCTTCAACTGGCCATCCTGATAGTGCTTCACCAGATGATGGTAGGGATTGCGCGGGAAGGCCAGCGGATTGAGCCACAGTGTATCGACCGCAGGCAATTGGAGCAGCCGCAAATCAGGTTTGACGGCAGCCAGATGAGGCAGGTCAAACGCGATCAGGTTGTGACCCAGCAGGAAACTGGCGCCTTCAGCGAGCGTGTCGAGCTGCCCCAGTGCCGGGACCAATTCGCCTTGCTTGAAATGGAGAGATGCTTCTGGCCTATCACCACGAACTGCCGCGAAGCTATGAATCCGCCCATCGCGCAACCCTACTTCAAGGTCAATGGAGAGACAACGAGGAGCAAAACTACTCATAAGGGAATTTACGTGGCGGGTCTTCTAGGCGGGCATCATACCGCTACGGGCACAGCGTCATGGATGCAATATCACGTGTTGTTTGGTCATTCGGCATTGGCCATTGGGCGCGACTTGCGCTGACCATCTTTGGCGCCCCACAGGCCTGCGCTGAACCAGCGTTTAGACATGCCTTTCGCTTACTCATCCAATGCGCACAAGTTGATCGTACTGCAGCGCGCAGCAGCATTTCGTCGATGGGGAGCGACCGGTGGTCAATTTTTGGCGTGCTTAGGGTCCGTCTAGCCGTTTTGCTGAGGCAATAACCACTTTTTGGGCGGATTGACGCTGGGACTTGCCAGCCAAGTGACGATAAAAAGTCATGGTGTAGGAACTTCTCACACCATGACTTTTATCTCCACCCAGATACATCGAGGTTGTGCCCATGTATAGACGATATCGCACTCTAGGTTCGGCGAGCCGCCGCAACGCTATTCGCCGGATTTTGTTTCTTTCTCCCGATTACCGTAAGTCTGACTTTTTCTCCCATTATTGTCCTACGACCGTTGCTTACGTAGTCGGCATTGCCCATCGGGAGCGACTTGCGCTGACCAACTCTCCCGTCCCACGTTCCCGCGTTAGGTCAGCGTTTGTGTATACCTTGCGCCGATCAATCCGAGGCGTGCAGGTTGGTCAAACTGCAACGTGCCCCAACATCAGTCCGCGAATAACCGGAAAAACGGCTGTTTCTAGCCCCTTCCGCGCCATGCTGTGAAAACGGTCAGATGATCGTGATGAACATTTTTCCCGAAAATATCTTTGCTTCCTGGTTGCCGCCGTCCCTGCGAAGCCACCCCGGCCACGACATGGTCGCACGCATCGGACATGTCGTCGGTTGCCCGTCAGACGGGCACGGATTCCTTCCCGCCCTCCGATTTGCGATCCACTGCCTTTCTCGGCTGGCCGAGCGGAAGAACATTCCCAATCTCGGCGAGTTCCTGACAGCCACTTTCGCCTTCGCCGAAGCACTGGAACGCAACCCGGACATAGGCGACCAAGTGAGGACGCGCCCGGACGCCGGGGCCGAGGGGGCGCAATACCGGTTGTTTTTTGAAAAGCCCGCCGAGCATCATGACCCGATGACTGCGGCACGAATCGAGCGGCTCGTCGGTGCTCTCTTGCTTTGGCACGTCGCCGAGCGACGCGAGCTAAATGCTCACCGCGCGGCTCCCCTGATGACGTTGGCTCGTTGCGGTAGAGCTCAGCATCGTGGCGTCCGACACTGGATCGCATTTGCACACGGACTGGGCGACGACCCGTCGAGCTTGTTACAGCATCCACTATTTGAGTATGCGCCGATCCAGGAATTGCTGGACTGCTTGGTCCCGATCCTTGGTGCCCTCCCACCTGCGCCGACATTCAGCCAAACACATAAAGAAGGCAACGACGCGCCGCCGATCAATGAAGAGTTCGCGGAGAACGGCGAGCCGCAAGTCGGCTCCTCCATGCCCGCCCCCAAGGTCGAGTGGAATGCCACTGCCGAGCCAGGGAAGCTCGTGGTCTGGCACTGGGCACGGTCGCTTCACGCAAGCATTGCCGAGATCGCCGGAATCCCCAGCTGGAGCGAACTCTCACCACGGGAACTCCGCGAAGCGACAAAGCAAGCTGGCGCGATTTTGCTGGATCCTGGTCATTGCGATCGACTGTTTGCCGCGATCGCGATCCTTTCCCTGTTGACCGCCCAGCCTCCGGTGCGGCTGTGTTCGCTTCCGCTGATCGCAAACGGCGACGCGTGGCTCGACCTCGAGCGGCGCGCCTATTGCTGGTCGATCGAAAAACTTGTCAAGCGCGACCCCGTGCATCCGCGTATTGCGGCGAGTGGATTTCAACCCTCGCAAATCGTCATGGTGCACCTGCCCCTCATTCTCTGCGAGGCCCTTCCTGCCGCCACGCCGGCGGGGGCCATGACGGTTCGAGACCTGCTCCCTCCGGGATTGTCAGAGCGCGATGTTGATATGCATGTTTCTCGCATATTGACTGCGCATGTCGAGTCGAGTGACCCGCGCCGTCCCTTTAACGCGCGTTTTGCATACAGTCTCGGCGCAGCGATTCTTCATGTGACCGGCAACAGTTTTCTCGCCGGGCTGGTTTCGATGTCGTTTTGTTTGCTGGCGCCTGCGGAGGCGTTCTATGCTTGCGTTTCCGCGCGCTCCATCCATCGCTCGCTTCGGCTGACATACGACTTCCTGGGGCTGGGAAAACCCGCCCCGATGGGCGGCAGCCAATGGGTTGGTTCTCCGCTTGCGCCTACGCCCCAAGCATATTTTGGCGCGCTGCACGCGCTTCACCGCAGGTACTGTGAGTGCGTAGAGGTGGTATCACCGCGCATGGCCCTCGACCGATTTGTCGAGCTTTTCAATCGCAGCGCCGCTTGCGCCGCAGCGGCATTCGTCATGATGGCCGCCCACCGGGGCAATACGCTCCCCAGGCTGAACTGGGGCGGGCTTTACGCGGATCCAGACTGCCTCCAATTCTGCGACAAAGTCACAAAGACGACCACCGACAGGATTCAACCCAAGACCGATCGCATCAAGACTCTTCTTGATGCGGTGCGCCGCAATATCCGCTCCGCTGCGAATCGCTTTCGGTCCGCCAATCCGGCGCTTGCCAATTTGCTGGACGAAATTGCGGATCTTCAGCACGCACGCCGTCCTGTGTTTTTCTGCATCGAACGCGCCACGGCGGCGCCATCCCGGTTCGCCCTGCGGCCCGTGGTAACGGCGGACGTCGCTGCCCTTCTTGACGGGCAAGGCATTAGCACCAATGGCGGGCGGCACTTCATGATTTCGCAACTGATTGCTCGCCGCGCGCCGGCTCTGTTGGTCAGGATGGTTTCAGGCCACTCGCGCTCCGGCGGGCAACCCTTCGTTCCCTGGTCCGGGGTTGCACCGCTCGAGGCAGGCGCCGCACTCCGCCCCATCCTGGATCGCATACAGAAGAATCTGCCGTCCGAGTGGCCTGCCATGTCATCCGCCCCAATGCCGGCAACTGGACTCGTTGCAACCCGGCCACCAAAGCACCCTCCCTCCAACGACATGGTTGACGCCTTCTGCAACAGGCGACAATTGACCGAACGTCGAGCTGAGTCGTTCAATGGACACACCCTGGCGTTCCGGGCAATCGCTGTTCGGCTGCGGTCAGAGCTGCTCCGGGGAGCGCCTGAGCTCGCGCCATGGCCAGCAGTACTTTTGTGTTTATGTATCGTCGACGGCATTACAGTGTTGGTCGCACTTCAGGCAGCGTGGCAGGCGCTTGTGGACCGAAACTTTCGTTGGGCCCGCCAAGCGCTTGTCCCCGAGTTTCGCAGCGCCCACGACCGCGCAGTCTCGATGCCGTTGCTACCGCTCACCAAGTTTTACCTGGCGGAAGCGCTGGCATCGGCGATAGTTTCCTTCGATTCCGCCGTCGCGGAGCTTGCGGCTTGGCTTACAAGCCGGATCCCCAGCCATAGGTGGAGTTTGGATGCAACCGAAGCACTGGTAGCACTGTGTGACGTCGGTCATAACGCTGCGACCGTCGAGTGCCCGCCGATTCTGTGTTTTTCCCCACTTTCTGCCCTTGACGCCGCGACGCTGTCGCACACGTCAATTGCCCGCCACGTATTCCAGCGCGCCGCCATCACCCAGCGCCTGCCGGTCGGCCTCGTTCACCGCACCGCCGGGCGGGACCGCCACTTCGGGTCGGCGCAGCGAGTGCTCAGTATTCTCAACAAGTTCGCCGATTCATCAAAGCACGGCGAGGAAGCCTCGCGCAAATCCAAGTTCATCAGGGCTCTTGAAGACTGGAGGCGCGAAGCGTGGCTCCCAGCACCCGAGGCAGAAGGCTACGCCGAATATTTGCTCGCGGAGGCCCAGAACAAAGGGGAGCTGGGAGATCCGCTCCGCTTGTCCTCCCTCAGCACCTACGTGTCGGAACCGCGCGCGCAGATCGAAAAGCTGCCAGGCCTTCACCCACTCGACTTCGAACCTGACGAATGGCTCGACATACTTTATGCATTCAGTCGCGATCATGAGGACGGCGATCTTTCGCGCGCGCTGTCGATCATCCGTCGCTACACGCGGTATTGGCGGTCGAAAGGTGCGGCCGTGCCTCGTGAGTTTTTCGTGGGAGAGCACGCCTCTGAGAAGCCTGCGCACCCGCCGCTGCGGGCCGCCGAATCCTTCTTTCCCTTGCACCAGCGCGATTCATTGGTGCAGGCAGTCAAGGACCGCTTTGAGCCCGGCAGTTTACTCCAGGAACAGGGAGCGCTATTTACCGAGTTGGTATCGGCTCTCCCGCTGCGACGCAACGAGCCCGTCTTCATTCGGCTCTGCGACTTCAATCTGAGCACGCGAATTCTCGCGATCGCACCCTCTGGATTCGCGCATTTGAAGGGATCCGGCGCGGACCGCAGTCGGGCCATCGCGCTGGACGAAGCGCTCGCCGCCAAACTGGATGCTCTTCGCAAGCGGATCTCCGCGGCAGACCATCGGCGCCAGTACTTTTTTCTCGACGCCGACAATGCCAGCAGGCAGGACGTCGATGAAATTCTGGCAGCGCTCTCCGATCTCCTGCGCCGGCTGACCGGCGAAGCCTCCATGCGCGTCCACTCGCTCCGCGGCTCCGCGGAATGCTATTTGGCCTACCCCGATCTCGACGCGCTGGTGGACGCCATGGCGGCGAACCAGGCACCGGGCCCCGATCCGCTTCCCATCACCGAGCGGTTCACGCGAATCACCCGGGCCGCGTTTAAGGCGGGACATCATCCGCTAACCGAAATGGGCTACTACTTTTCGCCGTGGCCGATCCTGGCGCACGGGCATCGCCGGCGGCTTCACGCAACGTGGCACCCGTCCGGGCAACTTGCCGACCGCATGTCCGGGCTGTCGCGGGATGCCCTGCGCCAGATGATTTCCCGGCACTCAAGGGCGGGGGATGACATCTGGGACTCGCTGGGAATTTTGGCGGCGGATCGGATCTGCGCCGAATCTCTTCAGGACTGCCTCGTTGCTGACCCCGCGCCGTCCCGTCAAGGTGCCGGTCCGCAGTTGGTGGCTGAGGATTCGCCGACGGACGTAACGCGCTATTTCGCCCTTCGTTTGATCGGATGCCCGACCGTTAAGGCGATCGACGTCGCCGGAGTCAGCCCGCGCTACGCAGCGCAGTGCGACGCATTTCTTTCATCTGTGCCGCCGATGGCCGTCCCCCGCCTCAGTGACGACGCCGCAGCGATGCTTGGGTCGAATTTTGGCTCCGCGGTGGCGAATCGGCTTGCGTCCCAGTCTGACACAAAGTGGCTCCTCGCGGTCGTCGAAAGCCTTCGGGAAGCCGAGCGGTCGGCGCCAACGCCCGTCGCAGACATCGTGCTCGCTGCAACCCGCTTGTCCGATTGCCTTCCAGGATCGCACACGGTGGCGCTTCTGCCCGAGCAGGCGAGCGACGTCGATGCAATCGCGATACAAACCCGTGCCGCCGTCGAGACGATCCTGGTCAAGCCGGCATCGCGGAAGGCAAAGCGCAGGTTTCGGCTGCTAGTCACACCACTGCAGGTTCGCAGCGCCCGGTCGGCCGGCGAATGCACAGGAGTGGTTCATGTGCTGTTGCTGGCCCGGCTGGCAGCGCTTTTTCTTAGGAGAAACAAAAACCATGGCAATGAAAACTGATGACCTTGCTGACTTCGATCCGGAGACCCTGTCCTGGATCGGAACGATCCCCTACTTCTTGCTGAAGCCGCTTTTGGCATCTCGGCAACACCCCAGCGGGCTGCTTCGACTCGACGATGTCATGCGCTTGCTGATACACGTCAAGCGGCACCTTCTCTCTCTTCGCAACAGCTCGCTTGGAAGCGCCGCGGTGGTCTTGTTCCCGAATCTTGACAAGATCGGCCTTGTCTATGAGGAGCAACGGCAACGCCGTCTCGCTCTTGACGGCAGCGACGATCCCGTTCCCAACGCGGATGGGAAAGGAGGCACCCTGGCAAGTGCGGCGAACGCGACAAGCACGGCTATGGGTGGCATGCCAGCTGACGATAGCCGCGCTTCAAACAGCAGCGGCACGGTCAGGGCAATGGATGAGAGAGCCGTATCCATCGCGCTCGAAATCGCCAACAATGCCAAGAATGGCAAGCTGCCCACGGCAGAAGAGTTTGCCGCCATTGTGTCCAGCAGCGAGAATCCCGAAGTCACGATGCGCGTACTAGCGCAATTAGACAACATCCCGCACACAGTGGCTGGCGTCGAGCGGGTGTTTGACCTCGGTGGGAAATGCCGATTCCCAAGATCTTTGACCTCCAGCCAGCGTTTCATCGTCACCCTGGGCGGGTTCGCCAACATTAATCCATCGTCGGTGGAGGCCTACGTGATGTCCGTCGAGGGTCAGATCGACAATGAACTGGCTCGCAACTATTTCAAGCGAAATCGTCGCTACCGTGTGCTGCTCGAAGGTGGAACGGATGACTCGAAACTGCGTCAACTCGCGCTGTGGGACTTCCAAGTGAGAGCCACCGTCATTGCCTCGATCCAGACGGGGCAACAGGAAATCTTTGCACTCACTCTGCTCAACGTGGAGGACCTGGAGGGGCTCCGTTCTCTCGCCAGCGAGCGACTGCACCAGATCCAGCTTGCCTTGAACCTGCGCGGAGAAGACTAGGTATTAGTGCACGCGCCGGATTGGCCATCGTGCGGGACCTGCATTGATCAGCATTTGCATGCCCACTTCCCTGTCGGGCAGGGCTACTGCCCACGTTTTGCTCTGATCACCGTAGGGCGCGCAGACTGGGCAATCGATCGCACGCATGCAACAGCCTTCTTGAATTTACTCGAGCTCATTTCTTTACGATACCAAAAGATGGATGGGCTGCATGCCGACTTCCAGGACCTTGGTCCAGTAGATTGCCTTACCGCGCTCGAGAAACCATGCGCTAAGCGCTAGAAGATAAATTCAACAACGGCCGACCAATCTTCCAGCCTTGCTATATCTTTCTGCGACGTGAGTCCTCTACTTTCAACTGGTATGGCTGGACGGGGGTAGGTCATGCTAATCCTTACAAGAATTCCCGACCAACCGGCGGGCCGACATCAAACTCTTCGAACCGTGTCCCTGGCGGAATCTGCGCCATGAGATCTTCGAGTCGATACCGCGGTCGACCTGTTGCCCTTCGATTTACCACGGTGGTGTTTTTTTCCCGGAAGGGCGTGTCGGCCCTTCGCTCCATCCGTGC
>Ga0066441_1000524_pt1 | contig 8913 bp, 10 predicted proteins | sample LakWasMet61_LOW9_2_FD_59529 | JGI IMG/M metagenome (GOLD analysis project Ga0066441, IMG submission 59529) | Freshwater sediment methanotrophic microbial communities from Lake Washington under simulated oxygen tension - Sediment Metagenome 61_LOW9 | ecosystem: Environmental > Aquatic > Freshwater... | reverse complement strand
ACTTCGGCTTGTTTGGCTAGTTTACCAATTGTCAGTTTCATTTTTGTACCTGTGTGTCTGGTTCCGTGTGATTATATCCCGATTTGTAGGGTTTAAAGACGAAGTAGGTGTATTTTAAGCCCCGGAGAAGGCGCGCACGGCACGCCCTGCATTTTCCTTTGAAAAAATGAGTAGCTCTATCACCGCTCGGCTCGGATTACACATGGTCATTCATACTGTATCGACTAATCTTTCGGCTTGTAGCGACCAGCGGTCTTTCGCAAGAAATCTATTTGTTGCTGAAACCGTTGACATGAACGGCACATGAAAAAATGCATCCGTACTGCCCAACGCTCCCGCCATGTCAAACGGCGATCCATACTTTCTGATAACAGTTCGCTAATATCTTTACAGGTTTTCATAGTGACCTTTTTGAATTAAACCAGCGTTGCTCCAAGCATTCCCGCAACCCTAACCGCGCCCGGTGCAAATAAACACGGCAGGCGCTGTGGCTGATGTTCATATCTTGGCAAATATCCTCGGTTTCAAGGCCAACCATTTCTCGTAACATAAAAGCACGACCGTGCTGTTCGGGTAAGTTTTTTTGGCACCAGTCAAAAATCAGCCAAAACTCGTTTTGCTCTAAAGCATGATCCGGTTGTTTCCATGAACTCGGTGTACCGATCCAATGGCCCTTGTCGTTAAATATCAGTTGTTCTATGGCTTCGTTTGGGTCCTTTTCATCGTTATCACAATGGTCTTCTAACGAATGATGTTTTTCAGTCGTCCGGTAATGGTCGGCGATTTTATGTTTAAGAATACCAATTAACCATGTCCTAAGGGCGGACTGATTCCGAAAACCATCATTTGCTTGAAGTGCTGCCAGTAGCGCTTCATGTACCGCATCTTCGGCGGCTGCATGATTATGCACCTGTAACAAGGCATAACGTAACAGCACTTCTCGGTGGTCGTTTAACTGGTTTTTATCCATCATCATGTGATTGTTTAGCTCGACAGGCAAGCCACGCATCAAGACTTAATCGTCCAGCGCCGCTCAATAGTAAGGACATTAGCATGAATAAATACATTAAAGGCAGCTTATAGTTACCATAGCCTTGGTTGGTAATGGCGTAACCCTTCCACAATTCAGCCAATGAGTGCCATTGCTCAGGCCAATGGGCCGCTGCAATGGCGACTATGGTTAATACGATCAAAGCAACACTAAAAAAGCGTGTGGCAATGCCTAAAATCAAGGCGATAGGTGCGATAATTTCGAGCCCAAGAGACAGCCCCCAATTCACATCTGCGGACAATAAATTAAATGGAAAGGGAAACACCAAATCTACAAACCAGTTTTCACCCGATAATTTCTCTAGCCCTGCTTCCAAAAATTCATAGGCTAACAGTAACCTCAACAATAACGGGGCATACCCAGTTGAATCATTATTAAACCAGCGCAGCATTTTTTTTGCCATTACAAACAATGCTCGCAGGGTCATGTGTATGGGACAAACTGCACAGTGTGTTGAAGAGGTTGTTTCATTCATGGTATTACTCAAATTCATTTCTCGCACCAAGGATCGCGCCTTGCTGCTTTAAATGGGTCAATGTTTCAATGCCGAAACTGAATAGCGCGGATGGTTCAGGTTGTTCTAATTCAGTAGCAATTTGTTCTATTGCTTCACGAACAGTGCAGCCGGTAGATTGTAAAATTTCAAGTAAACGTGTGGTTGCCGGGTGCAATTCAATAAACTGCACAACATCAGCCATGTCCCGAAACCCTAAAATGTGCGTCACCTGTTCAGGTGGTATCGTTGGTTGATAGCTTGCGTTGATGCGTTGAACTGGATAGACATAATGTAGCACCTCCAATATGGGCACAAAAATCGGGCGACATGCCAACCAGTCATTAATAGCACTAAGAGTAGACGCTGTGATCGGTTCAGCTTCAGTAATAGCCAATATCATTTCTACCCATTCAAAGTGCGCTAATTCCAGTAAATACAGTGGATCAGATACGCTTACCCGTTCTGTTTGCAAATACCGAATAAACTCATCGGGAATTTGTCGATAGTAAGGTGATTTACAACGATGCTCAGCAATAAATGCTTTAAGCAATTGTTGCCAAGCAGTTTCACCCAATACGTCATGAGTAACAGGAAAACATAGCTCTAAACTGTCGTTGAATTTGTTATATAGCAAATCGACATAAATTTCCGCACTCTGTTCGGCAAAACCGTTTGGCAACGGTTCATGCTCGGGGTTGCGCAAATGTGCTAAAAATTGCCGTTGTACGGTTTGAAAAGCCATCACGAACGTTCTCCAAAACGATGTTGCAGGTCGGCAATATGCTCCACTTCCCTTAACAGATCGGCAAATGGCGGCATGTTAAAATCCCGCTCCAATAAGCTCGGAAACACGCCAAAGGTTTGATAAGCCAGGGCCAATAATTCCCAAACCGGATCGCAAGCTGCTTGCCCATGCGTGTCAATAATCATTCCTGACTTATCCAAATCATGCCCGGCGACATGCCCATAAACAATGCGTTCGCCACACAAACCTTTTAAAAAGCCGGCAGCATCGTAATTATGGTTAAGGCTGTTGACGTAAATATTGTTCACGTCCAAATGAAAAGGGCAATCGGCTTCAGTCAATACGGCATTGATAAACGCCAATTCATCCATTTCGGCTAACGGTGGTTTCACATAGTAAGAGGCATTTTCCAATGCGATAGGTCGTTCCAGAATGTCTTGTGCTACACGCATCCGTTCAGCAACATGACGAACCGCTTCCTCGGTAAAGGGGATTGGGTAAAGGTCGTAATGATGACCATCATCACTGCAAAAACTTAAATGTTCCGTGTAGAGCGCGAAATGATGGTCATTGAGAAAAGCCTTCATACGTCGCAAAAAGGCAATATCCAAAGGCGCAGGCCCGCCAATAGATAAGGAAAGACCATGCGCCACGAAGCTATGCTGCTCGGTATAACGGCGAAAAATCTTGCCTAATTTGCCGCCAACATCCATCCAGTTTTCGGGCGATACTTCAAAAAACTGAATGGAATCGGGAACACCCGATTCCAAAGCTGGTAAAAGCTCACGACGAAGCCCTAATCCAGCGCCATTGATGTTAAAGGGTTTCATAATGATTTTAAAACCATCCTAGAACCCAGTGACCGATTGCCGCTAATGCCGATATCATCATGACGGCCAACATCATTTTTTCATGGGTACACATCCCTTTTGTAGTACTGCATTGACTATTCATTTTGCACATGACTGACATTTTTTATCTCCTTGAGATATTTAAAAGAAAGCCGCCAACAAAAACTATTGACGGCTTGGGTCGCTTATTACATTTTGCCGCTACAACCGCCTTCTTTCATTTTGCCGCTGCATCCACCTTCTTTCATCTTTTCCATAGGTTTTGCTGCACCGCTACAGCCAGCCTCTTTTATTTTCATTTTGTTTGCGCCGCATTTGCCTTCACCGCACTTACCTTCTTTCATTTTGCTGGCACTGCAACCGCCTTCAGGCATTTTTGTATCGGCTTCAGCAACGACTTGCGAACCGCTGATTTTTTGCATGCCGAACGGATTTTCTTGCGCGTGAACCAATGGGCTGGCGGTTAATGCGGTTGCCATTGCACCGCCAAGGGTAAGCGCTAAGGTTTTTTTGTTCATGCTGTTAAGCCTCGTAGTTTGAATGGATGGACGATTAGAAAAGCATTTTTTGCCTTCCTGACTTATCAGTCGAAATAAGTGCGATTTTGTTACAAACTATTTAATTTTTTTAAGGATAACCCGACAACTAAAATGTTGGCTCCGTATCAGAAGCCTCTGTTACACACAGTCAGCTTAGATCGCTCCTGTCCACCACCCAACATGACAAAAATGTAATCTTGGCGTCATGTTCCTGGCCGGGTCATGGTTCTATCATTATCCATCATGAAAACACGACCAGCTTTATTTTTTCTCTTTCTTTTGTTGTCGCTCACGCTGAGCGGCTGCGTTTCGTATACTGACAAGCCGATCAATGCTTCGGTCACGGCATCCGGTCTGGAGGCTCGCACGCTGGCCGATCCCGGTTTGCGTGAGTTTTTTAAGGCCAATCTCAGGCAGGACGGCTCTGCATGGCCGCCCGCAAACTGGGATTTGACTCGTCTCATGCTGACCGCATTTTATTATCACCCGGACTTGGACGTAGCCCGCGCCGAACTGGGATTCGCCGAAGCGGGCAGTATTACCGCCGGCATGCGGCCCAATCCAACGGTGAGTTTTTCCCCGCAATTCAATTCCAATGCGCTCGCCTCGGTTTCGCCATGGACTATGGGCTGGAGTCTGAATGTCCCGATCGAGACCGCGGGCAAACGCGGCTACCGGTTGGATCAGGCCAAACACCAAACAGACGCGGCTCGCTTCAAATTGCTCAACACGGCCTGGCAAGTCCGTAGCCGTGTCAGAGTGACTTTTCTAGCCTTTTACGTCGCACAGACGAAGCGGGAGGCCTTGCAAAAGCAGGCGGACATTCAGGCTCGTCTGGTCGATTTGCTGGCGCATCGTCTCTCCGCAGGAGCCGTCTCTCAGCCGGAAGTGACGCTAGCCCATCTCGCCTTGCAACAATCCCAGCTGCTATGGGCAGAAACGCAACGGGAGCACGCTGAGGCTAAGGTACTGTTGGCATCGACTCTGGGACTGCCGGTCCAAGCATTGAACGGAATAGTATTTTCCTTCGACGCCTTCTCCCGATTGCCGCCGGATGAATCGCTGGGGGGCGACCGGCTGCGACGCTTAGCCTTGGTCAACCGGGCGGATATTCTGAAAGCGCTGGCTGAATACGACGCTAGCCAGTCGGCATTACACCTGGAAATTGCCAGGCAATATCCGGACATCCAGATGAAACCTGGTCACCAATGGGATCAAGGTGACAACAAATGGTCGCTGGGTTTGTCTCTGACGCTACCCATTCTGAACCAGAACGAAGGTCCCATTGCTCAGGCCGAAGCCAATCGCAAACTCGCGGCGGCGATTTTCCTCGCATTGCAAAACAAGACGATGGGCGACATTGACCAAACCGTCACCGGATTTCGGATGGCTTCGAATAAACTGACTATCGCCGAGGCATTGCTTGCCTCACGTGAGAAACAGCAACGTGCGGTCACTGCTCAATTCAACGCCGGCGAGACCGATCGGCTCGCCTTGACCAGCGCCGATGTGGAACTTATCAGCATCCAGCTCGCGCGTCTGGATGCCTGGAATCGGGCGCACCAAGCACTCGGCTTGGTGGAAGACGCCTTGCAACGGCCGCTGAACGCCGAGCTTGATCACCCATCTCCCAGTAACCCACCGCGCCCGGAGGGCACATCAGAATGAGAAAAGTCGCGTTATGGGTATTGATGATTTTCGCCTTACAGGGATGTCGGGAATCGGAAACGGAGCGTGAACGCGAACAGGCCGTCTCGCCGTCTAAGGCGAGCGTTGCGGTCATTGACGGCGCCGCTGTTGTCACCCTGGAAGAAATCGCCCGCCAAAAAGCCGGTATCGCCACAGGAGCGCTCCAAGCGGTCAATCACCAGCGGATGATACGGGCGTTCGGTGTAGTGTTACCTATCCAGGAATGGGTTGATCTGCGCAATGCCTATGCAGCGGCCAAGGCGCAATCGGAAAGCGCCCAGGCCACGGTGTTGGCTTCGCAGCAGGAATACCTGAGGCTCAAGGACTTGCATGCGGATGATCGCAACACCTCCGAGCGAGCCATGCAGCTCGCCGAGGCCGCCTTTCGATCCGATGAAGCGCGCGCCCAAGCGACCCGCGAAGTCTCTCTGGCCATTGAGCGCAATGCCCAGCAGCAGTGGGGTGAAGCTGTGGTGCAAGCCATATTGAATGGCTCGCCGTTGTTCACCCGTGTGACGAGCCTGGAGGAGGCCTTGGTGCAAGTGTCCCTTCCGGCGGGAGAAAGCATCGCCTCGTTACCTGACACGGCCCGTATTCAAACGAGCGGTGACGCTTCGATTGAAGCCAGTTTGATTACCCGATTGCCGCGCACCGATCCCAGGTTTCAGGGAATGACGCTGCTTTATCGGGTATCGCGCCAAGCATTCGATTTTGCGGCCGGCGTGAATATGCCGGTTTTTCTGCCTGCGGGTGATTCGATTCCGGGCGTGAACATTCCCGCTGCGGCCATGGTGTGGTGGCAGGGAAAAGCCTGGGTTTACATCGAAACGTCCCCCGGACAATTTATCCGCCGGGAATTGCCGGCAGACCTGCCTACTTCCGATGGCTGGTTTGTTAATCAAGGATTTTCAGCTGGAGAAGCTATTGTCCTGAAGGGGGCGCAGCTGTTGCTGTCCCAAGAGCTGCTGGGCCAAATCCAAATGGAAGAAGAAGGGGATTAAGCCGTGAATGGAGAACCTACGGGATTATTGGCGGGTATCGTCCGCTTTTCATTGCGCTTTCGGGGTGTCGTCATCGCCTTGGCGTGTGTACTGTTGGGGTATGGTTTCTATGCCCTGGAACAGGCAAATTACGATGTATTCCCCGAGTTTGCACCGCCGCAGGTCGTCATCCAGACCGAAGCGCAGGGTTTGAGTGCCGAACAGGTGGAAGTGCTGGTGACGCAATCGATCGAAAACGCTATCAACGGCGTGGCCGGCATCGAGCGTCTCAGCTCAAATTCGATTCAGGGTTTGTCCGTCATTACCGTCATTTTTAAGTCGAACAGCGATATTTTCCGCGATCGTCAGGTCGTGGCCGAGCGGCTGGCGACCCTGTCAGGACGCCTGCCTCAGGGCGTCCAGGCTCCGATTATCTCGCCGCTGACGTCCGCTATGAGCACAGTGCTGGACGTGGGGCTCAGTTCGGATAAACGCAGCCTGATGGAGCTTCGGACCCTGGCCGACTGGACCCTCAAGCCGAGAATTCTGGCGACACCCGGAGTCGCGAAGGTTGCGGTTTTCGGCGGCGAAGTGAAGGAATTGCAAGTGCAGGTGCAACCCGATCGCCTGATCCAATACGGCCTTTCCATTGAGGACGTTCGCGCCGCGACGAGCCGCGCCACCGGCATCCGGGGCGCGGGTTTTATCGACAACGCCAACCAGCGTCTGGTCTTGCAAAGCGAGGGGCAATTCATCACCGCCGAACAACTGGCCAGGACGGTGATCGTGCATGGCAACGGGGCCAACGTCACACTGGGCGATGTCGGCCAAGTCCGGGAAGCGCCGGAACCCATCATCGGCGTAGCGTCGATCAACGGCCAGACCGGTGTGCAATTGGTCATTTCGGAACAATACGGGGCCAATACTTTGGAGGTGACCGAACGCGTCGAGCAGGCCTTGAAGGAGATCGAGCCAGGTCTGACGAAACAGGATGTGACAATGCAGGTGCTGTTTCGTCCTGCCAAATTCATACAGCTCGCCACCCATAATGTTCAAACCTCGCTGCTCATTGGTGCCGTGCTGGTCGCTGTCGTCCTGACGCTGTTCCTGTTCAATCTGCGCACGGCGGCGATTTCCTGCACCGCCATCCCCTTGTCGTTGCTGTCGGCGGTGATAGTGCTGGAATGGCTCGGCTTCAGCCTTAACACCATGACCCTGGGCGGCTTGGCGATGGCGATCGGCGAGGTGGTGGATGATGCAGTCATCGATGTCGAAAACATCCTCCGCCGACTGCGGGACAACCGCCACGCGATCCAACCCCGCGCACCGCTTCGGGTGGTGTTGGATGCCTCCATCGAAGTCCGTAGTGCTGTGGTCTATGCCACCTTCGCGGTCGTGCTGGTCTTTACGCCGATTCTCCTGATGTCCGATCTGGCGGGCCGATTGTTCGCCCCGCTGGGCATCGCTTACATCTTGTCCGTGCTGGCCTCGCTGGCGGTCGCACTGACCTTGACTCCGGCCTTATGTTTGCTGTTCCTGGGAGAAAAGGACTTGGACGAGCGGGAGCCGCCGCTGATGAATTGGCTCAAGCGCCGATACCTTGGGATTCTGATGAAAATCGACCGCCGCCCAAAGGTCATCATCGGCAGCGTGGTACTGCTGATGCTGGCCGCCTTGGGTTCGTTGCCGTTTTTCGGTGCGGGTTTCCTGCCGGAACTAAAAGAAGGTCATTTCATTATCCACGTATCGGCAGCGCCAGGCACTTCACTGGAGGAGTCGCTGCGTTTCGGTGGACAAATCAGCCAGGCATTGCTGAAACTTCCCGCAGTGAGCTTGGTTGCTCAACGCGTCGGACGTGCGGAAAAGGCCGATGATACCTGGGGCACGCACTACAGCGAAATGAATATCGACCTGAAGCCACTGTCCGGCGAAGCATCCGAGCAGGCGCTCGCGGATATACGCCGCGTGTTGACAGAGTTCCCCGGCATCAATTCCTCGGTGAAAACGTTTTTGGCCGAACGTGTCGAAGAAACCCTATCAGGCTATACCGCTTCGGTGGTGGTTAACGTCGTCGGTAATGATCTGGATAGTCTGGATGCTCAGGCCCAACAGATCGCCCAGGTGCTGAACCAGGTTAAGGGTGCAACCGATGTGCAGGTACAATCCCCGCCGGGTACGCCGCGGTTGGTCGTTCGCCTGCGCCAGGATAGCCTGTTGCGGTGGGGATTCGATTCGGTACAGGTGTTGGAAGCAATCCGCACCGCCTATCAGGGTGACGTGGTCAGTCAAATCTACGAAGGCAACCGGATTTTCAATGTCGCGGTAATACTCGATCCGCAACTGCGAAAAAACATCGCGGACATCGGTCACCTGCCGCTACGAAGTCCGAATGGCGTTTATGTCTTGCTCAAAGAGCTGGCGGACATTTACGAAGACTCGGGGCGGTATGTGGTAATGCACCGGGGAGCTCGTAGGGTTCAAACCGTCACCTGCAACGTTGCAGGGCGGGATATAGCCTCGTTTGTGAACGAAGCCAAGCAAAGGATAGCCACTACGGTCGCC
>Ga0066441_1000482_pt1 | contig 9445 bp, 9 predicted proteins | sample LakWasMet61_LOW9_2_FD_59529 | JGI IMG/M metagenome (GOLD analysis project Ga0066441, IMG submission 59529) | Freshwater sediment methanotrophic microbial communities from Lake Washington under simulated oxygen tension - Sediment Metagenome 61_LOW9 | ecosystem: Environmental > Aquatic > Freshwater... | reverse complement strand
ACTTTTGATATCATCTGCAATAACATCCATAGCTGGACAGCCACTATATGTTGGGGTTATTGCTACCTCAACTATGTCATTTACTATTTTTGCTGAACGCACCACGCCCATTTCCATAATCGACAACACGGGAATTTCCGGATCGGAAACCGTTTCGAGTATTTCGAAAAGTTGTTGATCAATATGGAGTTCGGTTGCTGTCATTTTACCAATTCATATTGGGATACGTTCGCTGCATGTATTGCAATTCGGTCAACAAATAGCCTAAATGTTCGCTGTGAATGCCTTGCTTTCCTCCTTTTTGGAAGTATTGTAGTTGTGGCGTTTCCAACGTTGATTCGGTTAAAATGCTGCTTACTTTTTGATAGAAATCTGCTTTCAAAAGCGTCACATCCACTCCAATTCCTTCGGCAACCATGGCTTTATCAGCGTCGGTTTGGTGAAACAATTCGTCGGTGAATGTCCATAAATCGTTAACTGCGGTTTGAATTCGGCCGTGGCTTTCTTCAGTTCCATCGCCTAATCTTCTAATCCAATCAGAAGAGAAACGGGTATGATAACTTACTTCTTTGATGCTCTTTTTGGCGATGGCAGCTAAGGTTTCATCAGTACTGTTTTGCAATTTTTCGAGTAGCAACAAATGAAAAATATCAAACATGAATTGTCTTGTGATGGAATACGCAAAATCGGTATTGGGCTGTTCTACCAACAATACATTCTTGTATTCTCTTTCTTTACGAAGAAACGCAATGGTGTCTTCAGTGGCATCACCACCGATATTCTTGGCAGCATATTGATAATAGCTTCTCACCTGCCCCAATAAATCGAGGGAAATGTTGGTCATGGCAATGTCGGTTTCCAGACTTGGTCCGTGTCCGCAAAGTTCTCCCAGACGCTGACCTAAAATCAGGGCATTGTCGGCAATTCCTAAAATATATTGAACTAAATCCTTATCCATCTTACATGTGTTTTAGTTCGTCCGGAAGTTCATAAAAAGTGGGATGACGGTAGGCTTTATCTTTTGCCGGTTCAAACAGTTCGGCACTGTCATCAGGGTTTGATGCCGTGATTTGTGCTGAAGGAACCACCCAAATGCTCACGCCTTCCATCCTACGAGTGTAAACATCGCGGGCGTTTTCAATAGCCATAGTGGCATCGCTGGCGTGCAGCGAACCGCAATGACGGTGTTCTAATCCGTTTTTACTTCTTATAAATACTTCCCAAAGTGGCCAGTTTTTCATAGTTATGAATTATGAGTTAGGAGTTATGAGTTTTTGACATTCATAACCCTAAAGATTATATTGCTTTAGTCAATTCTTTGTTTTCTTGTTTTTCAGCGTACGCCATGGCGGCATCGCGCACCCATTTGCCGTTGTCCCAGGCATTTTTACGGGCCTCGATTCTGATTTTATTACACGGGCCGTGCCCTTTTACTACCTGCCAGAATTCATCCCAATCCATTTCGCCAAAATCGTATCGTTTGGTTTCTTCGTTCCATTTCAAGTTTGGGTCAGGTATGGTTAAACCAATCAAATCTGCCTGAGGAACGGTTTGGTCTACAAACTGCTGACGCAATTCGTCGTTAGTTTTGCGTTTCAATTTCCATTTCATCGATTGGGCGGTGTGTACCGATTCAGCATCAGTTGGTCCGAGCATCATTAACGATGGCCACCACCAACGGTTGAGTGCATCCTGTGCCATTTCTTTTTGCTCCGGAGTTCCTTCTGCCAACGTCATCATGATTTGAAAACCTTGTCTTTGGTGGAAACTTTCCTCTTTGCACACACGCACCATGGCGCGGGCATACGGTCCGAAAGAAGTGGTGGTTAACGGTACCTGATTAATAATCGCCGCTCCGTCTACCAGCCAGCCAATAGCGCCCATATCGGCCCAGGTTAAGGTTGGATAATTGAAGATACTGGAATATTTTGCGGTTCCGTTATGCAGTTGCTCGTATAATTCTTCGCGGGAAACCCCAAGCGTTTCACAGGCACTGTACAAGTACAATCCGTGACCGGCTTCGTCCTGAATTTTGGCCAAAAGGGCTACTTTTCTTTTGAGCGAAGGCGCTCGCGTTATCCAATTGCCTTCGGGCAGCATGCCGACAATTTCGGAATGGGCGTGTTGGGATATTTGACGGATGTGTGTTTGTCGGTATTTCTCCGGCATCCAGTCTTTGGGTTCGATTTTTTCATCGCGGGCGATGCGGGCGTCGAATAATTCTTCCAGGTTTTTTACTTCTAATTCAGACATCTTTTTAGTGATTAGTCGTTAGTAATTAGTGATATGCTGCTTATTTTTTTATTCAATACGTTTTTCTTTTAGCCCCGATGGGAGCTGGCTACCGTGTAGCGCGGACAGCGGGAATATGGATTCCTAAAATGCCCGAGCCACTCGCTTCTATACGCCAAAATCAACCACCACTTTTTCGGAGGTTGGAACGGCTTGGCAACTTAGCACTAGCCCTTTGTTAACTTCATTTTCATCGAGGGAATAATTAACTTTCATCTCGACGGTTCCTTCGAGCACTTTACATTTGCAGGTGCTGCACACACCTCCTTTGCAGGCAAACGGCAAGTCGGCACCGGCGGCCAACGCACCATCCAAAATATTATCGAAATCGTCATCCATCGTGAAGTGGAATTCTTTTCCGCCATCGATGATGGTAACTTCGGTACCTTCGGCTTTGTGTTCTAATATTTTATTGATTCGGTGTTTGTCTTCTTCAGATATTCCGGTGTTGAACAACTCGAAATGTATTTTATCTTTTGATAAACCGGCTGCGGTTAATTCGTCGCGCAACAGATAAATCATTTCCTCTGGGCCGCAGATAAAACAGTCGTCGGTTGAAGGAATATCAATGATTTTATCGGTAAGGATGTTCATTTTTTCTTTGGTAAATCTTCCGTTTAACAGCTCGATACTTCTATGTTCTTTAGTTAAGAAATGAAAGATTTCGAATCGTCCGAAATACTTGTTTTTCAGCTGCTCAATTTCTTCTTTAAAGATAATGGATTTTACGGTTCTGTTTAAATAAAACAGTTTAAAAGTGCTGTTGGGCTCAGCTGCTAAATGCGTTTTGATGATCGACAAAATCGGTGTGATTCCACTACCGGCGGCAAAAGCAATATAGTTTTTGGCTTGGTTGGACGTTTCGGTAAAGAAGGTTCCATGTGGCGGAATTACATCGACTGAATCTCCTTTTTTCAAAGTATCATTCACAAAAGTAGAGAACAATCCTCCGTTTATTTTTTTAACGGCTACCTGCCATTTATTATCCATCGGACAAGAGCATAACGAATAGTTTCTTCTGACTTCGTTACCGTCAATGATGGCTCTTATGGTTAAATGTTGGCCTTGTTTGTATTGAAATTCCGTTTGTAATTCTTTTGGAATATCGAAAGTGATTACCGAACAATCTTTGGTTTCTTTATAAATATCAGCAATTTTGATGCTATGAAATTTTGCCATAAATCTGATTTAAAACAAAAACTAACAATTGTTAGTTTACTAGGCAAATTTAAGTATTATTTATTAAAAAGGAACTACAACGTTTGAAAATTTAACACTAATTGATTATCAACAGTTTAACCAATTGCAATTCCATTTAGAAGCACCTGAATCATATTGGATTTTAGTACAGCCGGATCAGGACTTTTTTTCTTGCCGTACCACAGATACAACGTACGTAAAGTGGAAAGAGTAGAAAAAATAATTACCTCTAAATTGAGGTTTTTTATTTCACCATCCGCGATTCCTTTTTTGACAATGGTTCGGAAATTTTCTTCGTAATCTTCGCGCATTTTGATGAAGTAATTCAATTCGGCATCTGACAGATGCATCCAATCGTTGTTCAGACAAGCCAAGGCATTAGCATCACGCAAGGTTATATCGATGTGCAACTGGATGATTCTTTCTATTTTTTTGATGGTGGATTCATCTGAACTTACCACTTCATTAATAGTTTGAGTAAATTCTTCGGCAATTTCGATAATGATTAATACTAAGATTTCCTGTTTGGATTTGATGTGGTTATACAAACTTGATGCCTTGATATCCATAGCCTGAGCAATATCGCGCATGGTTACGGCGCTATAGCCTTTATCTTTGAAAAGTTGGGCAGCTACGGCTATGATTTCGGTTTTGCGGGCTGTGATTTTCATACGGTTTCAAATATACAGTTATTTTTGACTTAGGTAACTTTTGTTACAGCAGTTACTTAACTGCAGCTTTATCTTTGTCAAAAAAAACATTATGGGATTATTAAGCATATTAGGATTAGGAGGCAAATCAGAAAGCATTCAGGAGTTTATTTCAAAAGGAGCTATTATTATTGATGTGAGAACGTCTGGAGAATTTCAAAACGGTCATATTAAAGGGGCAAAAAACATCCCTTTGAATACCGTTTCGGAAAAAGTTGCCGAAATTAAAAAAATAAACAAACCTATAATCGTTTGTTGTCATTCAGGTATGCGCAGTGCTCAGGCAGCGGCATTTTTAAGAAGTAATGACGTTAAAGTTTTGAATGGTGGTGGCTGGCAAAGTTTGGAAAGTAAACTTTAAATTAGGTTATTATTTTTAGCTTTTTGAATAGCTTAAAGTTTATTGTGAACTTGAAGTTTATGTAGATATTTTAAGTCAAAATAATGATTGTAAGTTTATATAAAATAAAAGTCCCGTTAAGGGGACTTTTATTTTATTGAATAACTAACTTTTGGGTAATGACTTTATTATTCTCGGAAGTGATTTTGATCAAATATACTCCTTTTCGTTTATCGGATAAGTCAAGCTGCATTTGGTTTGACATCCTATTTTCATTCAAAACTAGTTTTCCCAGCAAATCATAAACCTGAACTGATTGAATCCTATTTGTCTTTGACTGCAGATAAACAATACCATTACTTGGGTTTGGAAAGAATTGCGATGCATGGTCATCAAATACAGTAAAACCAAGCCCAGTGCAAAGAAAAACTTCAACGGGAGTTTGTCTGTTTAAAAAAGAGCCATCACCTAGCATTCCGTCTGAATTGTTGCCACAGGCATATACCGTTCCGGTACTATTTTGATAAAAAAAGAAACTCAATCCGGCACTCACATTTAACAACCCACTGGCTGCAGACAATTGTTGCGGCGCAGTTCTATTGATTACTGTTCCATCTCCCAATTGATAGGAAGAATTAGAACCCCAAACCCAGAGTGTACCATCGGTTTTTAAGGCCAAATTGTGATTTTTTGACATTACTTTACTCCAATTGCTTTCGACGCCTATTTGTATGGGTACATTTTTGGAAACTGTTGTTCCATCCCCCAATTGTCCGCTGGCATTATTACCCCAAGCCCAAAGTGTGCCGTTGTTTTTAATGGCTATAGAATGTTGTTCTCCAGCAATGACAAATGCCCAATTGGTCTCGACACCAATCTGCGTGGGAACGTTGATAAACTGTGTAGTGCCCAATCCTAACTGACCATTGATTCCTATGCCCCATGCCCAAAGGGTTCCGTCTGCCCGACGCCCGACGCTATGGGATGTTCCCACTGAAATTGAAGTCCAATCGTTTGCCAAGCCTATTCTGACCGGAGCAGTTCGGTTCGTATAAGTCCCATCTCCCAATTGTCCTGACTGATTTCCGCCCCAAGCCCATAACGAACCATCGGTTTTGATTCCCATAGTGCTATTGATATTAGATGAAATGGATTGCCAGTTGCTATCGGTACCAATTTGAATGGGTATATTTTTATTTGCTGTGGTTCCATCTCCTAATTTACCGTAAGTATTTTGTCCCCAAGCCCAGAGTGTTCCGTTATTTTTAATGGCAAAGGTACTATACCATCCCGCAAACACAAACGTCCAATCATTGTCAATCCCGACCTGAGCAGGTGCTCCTATATCACTGGTCACATTGCCAATCCCCAGCTGACCGTATTGATAATCTCCCCAAGTCCATAGAGTTCCATCATTTTTGACAGCAGCGGCAAATTGATTTCCAGCTGATATTTTTTGCCAACATTGAGCATGTGCCGAAAGAATTATAAATAATGCAGGGATAAGTAATTTTAGTCTCATGTTATGCTTTGTTTTAGTAAAGCAAAACTATAATGAGTCGGCTATAAATAAAATACGACAGATGCCGTATTCGGTCTTAAATTAGATTATTATTCTTGGCTTTTTGAATCGCTTCGAGTTTGTTGTGTACTTGAAGTTTGGTGTAAATATTCTCGATATGTTTTCTAACGGTAGATGGCGAAAGGAAAAGATTATCGGCAATGATGTTGTAATTTAAGCCTTTGCTCAACTGCTCGAGTACCTCAACTTCTCTTGTTGTTAATTTAATTTCGTCATCACATTTTTGTTCAAAATCTACCGGATTCCGTAGCAGTTTCAATGTTTTTAATGCGATGGAAGGATTCATGGCAGCGCCACCGTTGAGTGTTTCCAAAATTCCCTGATGCAGTTCTTTGGGATTGACTTCTTTGAGCAAATAGCCATCGGCTCCGGCTTTGATGGCATTGAAGATATTTTCATCGTTATCAAAAACCGTCAGCATGATGATTTTGATTTGAGGGTATTTGGTTTTGACATTTTTGGTGGCTTCAATTCCGTTGCATTCGGGCATTTCGATATCCATTAAAATCAAATCGATGTTTTTGTTTTTTTCGAGTTTTTGCTGTAAATCGTTGCCGTCATTGGCAGTGAATTTCAACACTAAATCCTCAAAAAAAGACAATTTTTCGGCAACTGCTTTTTGCAAAAAAACATTATCATCAACTATGGCTATTCTTACTGACATCTTATGGCTTTTTAAAACACAAAACAATGCTTGTTCCGGCTTGTTCTTGTGAAGTTATAGTAATTTCTCCGTTTATTTCTTTGGCGCGTTTTTTCAAATTATTCATTCCGTTTCCTGACAACACTGCTTCTTCATCAAATCCATCACCATTGTCATTAATGATAATTCGGAACGTATTGTTTTCTTTAAAAACTTTCACCTCAATTTTACTGGCATTGGCGTGTTTCATGCTGTTGTTGATGGCTTCCTGAATAATGCGGTACACATTCATTCCTTCCACCGAGGTGAAGACATCAGTCTTGAGTTGGTCGTCAAAATCAAACTCAAATTCGATACCTTGGGAAGCCAATTTAGCATTTTCGATAAAATTGGAAATTCGTGATTTTAAGTCTTCAAAAGTAATTTCATCTTTGTTCATTGCCCAAATGGTATCGCGCAATTCGTAGATAGTTTCTTTGGTAAAACCGCTTATGGCCGTTAACTTTTTTTCCAGCTTTTCATCAACGATGTTGAAACCGTATTTCAAATTATCCAACGACGAAATAATAAACGTAAGCTGGGCACCGATGTTATCGTGCAAATCTCTTGAGATTCGGAGTCGTTGTTCCTGCAGTTTGTTTTGGGTTTCAATTTTGAGCAAGGCATCTTTCAGTTCATTGTCTTTTTGGAGTTGAATGGTTTTCAACTTTTGTCGAATAAAAACTATGAAGCCAATTAAAATGGCAAAAAGTGCTGTGGAGAACGCTCCTAAAATCCAAATGTTTTTCTCGGCAATTTGGGCTCTTTGGAGCAGAATTTCTCTTTCTTTTTGTTCGGTTTGGTATTGCGTATCTAATTCGGCTTGTTTGGTTCTGATGTCGGTATTCATGATGCTGTCTTTACTCAGCACATGATTTTTATAATTGAGCAAGGCACTTTTGTAGTCGCTGTTGTTTTCATAAACTTCGGATAATCCTTTGTAATTATCTTCTAGCAGTGACGGATAGTGATTTTTTTTGCTCCAAAGAATCGCTTTGTTGAAATAAGCAATGGCTTCTTTATCATTTCCGATTTCTTTGAAATAATAGCCATAAAAATTCAGGTTTTCGGCGATGCCAAAGACATCATTGATTTTTGTCCGAATTCGGTACGCATAATCAAAAAGCATCTTGGCATCTTCGGGTTTCTTTTGCATCAACTTTACAAAAGCAATTTTATTGGCGCTGTAGGGAATACCTATTTCGTCTTTCCTCTTTTCTTTTAAAGTCATGGCCTTTTGATAGAAAAACAAAGCACTATCAAGCTCCTCTTTCATTTCTTTCAAAACGCCATAATTGTCATAAATTGACGTCAAAGCACCTTCATCCGCATTAACTTCTGCCATTTTCATGCCTTTTTGCATGTTGTACAACGCCATTTCCATGTTGCGTTTTTTGAGCTGATAGCCATATTCGCTGTAGGCTCCGGCTAATTTTTGCGTTAGCTTTAACTTGTCATACCAGCGAATAGCATTGAGCATACAACTGGTGTTTTTATCGTATTTACCTTGAAAATAATAGACCAAACCTAAGTTGGCATAGGAGTCTGCGATACCTTGAGAGTACTTGATTTTTTGAGCATTGATTAGGTTTTGTGTAAACCAGTTAACCGATTTTATAGTGTTGGCGATTTTAACATCGTACTGCAGGTTGTTTATCGAATCTATTTGGGTTTTGGTGATTTTTTTTTGAGCGTAAACGGAATGCCCTGCCGAGACCAACAGCATTAAGACAAGAGCTATTTTTATTTTTCTAAAACTCACTTAAAAATTAATTTTCAATAAACTTAAGTATTTCCAACGAAAAAAAGTCCTTTCCAAACAAATTGATTTTGCTTGACGAAATCAAAGTTTGAAAAGGACAACAATAAAAACAACCTGTTTTTAATTTTTAATATCGATCATGGATTGGTTTTACAAATGTGAGGTCTTACCGGCAAAAAAAAAATACGACAGATGCCGTATTTAATTCTTGTATGATTTGCTAACTATTATGTCTTTTGATTGGGCAACGTGATGGCAACTGTGGTGCCTTTGTCTATTTCGGAATGGATTTCGAGGGTGCCGCCCACATCGGTAATTCTTTTTTTCATATTGGCAATTCCGTTGCCAAGTGCTGCATTTTCGGTGTCGAATCCTTTGCCATTATCTTCCACTGAAATCGCAATCGAATCGCCATTCGGAACAATTTTAAGCTGAATTTGAGAGGCATCGGCGTACTTTATACTGTTGTTGATGGCTTCCTGAATTGTTCGGTAAATGTTCATGCCTTCCAAAGAGGTGAACGCTATGTTCTTCAAATCAGAATCAATTTCAAAATGAAACTGAATTTCTTCTTTGGCTTCTTTGGCTTTATCAATAAAATTATGAATGCGGGATTGCAAATCTTCAAATGAAATTTCACTTTTGTTCATTGCCCAAATCGTGTCCCGAAGCTCTATAATGGTGGATTTGGCAAACGTACTTATGGTTGAAAGCTTGGTGTCGAGTTTGGCATTTTGCAAATCGAAAGCATATTTAATGTTATCGACAGAAGAGATAATGAATGTGAGTTGCGAACCAATGTTATCGTGCAAATCCCTCGAAATCTGCAAGCGCTGTTCCTGCAATTTGTTTTGTGTTTCGATTTTGGTAATCGCCG
>Ga0066441_1000455_pt1 | contig 9700 bp, 6 predicted proteins | sample LakWasMet61_LOW9_2_FD_59529 | JGI IMG/M metagenome (GOLD analysis project Ga0066441, IMG submission 59529) | Freshwater sediment methanotrophic microbial communities from Lake Washington under simulated oxygen tension - Sediment Metagenome 61_LOW9 | ecosystem: Environmental > Aquatic > Freshwater... | reverse complement strand
GCGTGCGCGATGTGCTGCATCATCACGGTCTTGCCGCTCTTGGGCTGCGCCACGATCAGGGCACGCTGGCCTTTGCCGATGGGGGCAATGATGTCGATCACGCGGCCGGTGATGTTTTCCTCACCTCGGATGTCCTGTTCCAGCTTCATCTGCTCCTTGGGGAACAGAGGGGTCAGGTTTTCAAACATGACCTTGTGCTTGTTGCCTTCAGGCGGGCCACCGTTGACCTTTTCCAGCTTGTTCAGGGCAAAGTAGCGCTCGCCGTCTTTCGGGGTGCGCACTTCGCCTTCGATCATGTCGCCGGTGTGCAGGTTGAAGCGGCGCACCTGGCTCGGGCTGATGTAGATGTCGTCCGTGCTGGCGGTGTAGCTGGAGTCGGGGCTGCGCAGGAAGCCGAAGCCGTCGGGCAGGATTTCCAGCACGCCGTCGGCAAACACCTGTTCACCGCCCTTGGCGCGCTTCTTGATGATGGCAAACATCAATTCCTGCTTGCGCATGCGGCCAGTATTCTCAATTTCAAGCTCTTCAGCCTGTTTGAGGATTTCAGATACGTGCAGTACCTTGAGTTCGTTTAAGTGCATGGATAGAGCCCCAAAGGGGAGAGAGATATCAAAAAATCCGGGGGAGGTGGGGACAGGGCAGACAGAGGGCCTTGCCAGCCGGGAACTCGAACCGGCTCCAGACAGGGAACCGGCGTTCAGGTTTGATTATGACAGGAAATAAGGCCACAGTACCAAGGCCCTCGCGCTTGTCGCTACGCGTACAAGGCGGCCCCCCGAAGGGGCGCGTTTTGCCTTGGAGCGACCCGGCAGCTAAACCGGGTCGCTGAAGAAGGGCTGGATCAGGCCAGTTGCTGGTCGATGAAGGCGGTCAGCTGGGCCTTGCTCATGGCGCCGACCTTGGTGGCAGCCAGCTGGCCGCCCTTGAACAGCATCAGGGTCGGGATGCCGCGGATGCCGAACTTGGCCGGGATGTCACGGTTTTCGTCCACATTCATCTTGGCGATCTGCAGCTTGCCTTCGTAGGTGCTGGACACTTCGTCCAAGATGGGGGCGATCATCTTGCAAGGACCGCACCACTCGGCCCAGTAATCGACCAGTACCGGCTGGGCCGACTGGAGCACGTCGGCTTCGAAAGTGGCGTCTGAAACATGTTTGATGAGGTCGCTGGCCATGAGGGCTCCTTTGACAGTTTGGCAATACAGCTAAAGTTGCGGCATTGTGACAGAAACCAAGTACCCCGACAGCGGGCCCGTGCTATGAACACCATAGCGTTAACCGCTCGCTTCCCCTTCGTACTCGATCCGGCCCTTTACCCGACGCTGGACTGCTGGCTGGCGCCCGAGCAAGGCTGGCTGGCACGCATCGCCGCCCACCTGCGCGCTCGCGGCGCGCATCCGGCACGCACCGTGGTGCTGTTGCCTTACGCCCAGCTCATGCCCTTGGCAGCACGCCTATGGGCGCAGGCCCATCCGGATGGTTTTGCGCCGCGTTTCGAGACCACGCAGAACTGGAGCCGCAGCCTGGGCGGCTTCACCCCGGCGGCTACTGACATCACCTTCGATGCCGCCTTGGATGTGCTGACGGCACGCGCCATGCTGGAGCGCACCAGCCTGGGCGCGCAGGCCGATGCGGCTACGCCACTGTTGTTGGAGGCAGCGCAGCAACTCGGTGCCTTGGCCGCGGCCGTGCCGCCATCCGAACGCGCCGCTTGGGGCGCTCGGGCACGCAACGCAGCGGCAACCGGCATGGACGCCGGCGCGCTGGCATTGGAGGCTGCGGTGGCCCAGCTGGCCGTGGCCTGGGCCGCCAATTCGTCCTACGCCAGCGACGTGTTGTTCGAGCCACGTGTGATTGAGGCGACCGACTGCCTGATCGCGCTGCAGGGTTTTCAGCCCGACCCCTTGCCGGCGGCCTTGCAGGCGGTGTGGGGCGAGCGCATGGCTGTGATGGCGCTCGATGGTGAATTGACGCAGGCTGGTGTCATCCCGGCTTTTCACAAGACGCGCGATGCGCAGGACGAGGCCCAGCGTGCCGCCGCCTGCGTGCTGCAGCACGTCAACGCCGGCCGCACGCCGGTAGCGCTGGTGGCGATCGACCGCGCGCTGACGCGCCGCGTGCGCGCCATGCTGGCCTCGCGCGATCTGCAGATCCGTGATGAGACCGGCTGGAAACTCTCCACCAGCCGCGCTGGCGCCCACGTCATGGGCGCACTGCGCGCCTGTGCCTGGAACGTGGCCAGCGACGCTGTGCTCGACTGGCTCAAGAACGCACCGGCCTTCGAGAGCACGGCCGTGCGCCAACTGGAAGCACAACTGCGCCACCAGCCGCTGCGCGAGTGGCGCGGCGTGCCGGGGGCGCTGGGCGCCAGCGAGCAACCGGCACTGGCGGCCTTGCTGGCCGACCTTGAAGCGCTGCGCGATGGCCTGCAGCGGCCGCGCACCTTGCCGCAATGGCTGCTGGCCCTGCGTGAGCTGTTGCAGCGCAGTGGCCAGTGGGCCCTGTTGCAGGACGACGTGGCCGGCGACACGGTGCTGGCCACGTTGCGCTTGTCGGAAGCGGGTATCGCACTGCCGGCCGATGCGCTGTGGGCGCAGCGCCGCCTGTCGTTGACGGACTTCACGCGCTGGGTCGACCAGGCGCTGGAGGCGGCCAGCTTCACACCCGAGTACCCGCCGCAGGAGCAGGTGGTGATCCTGCCGCTGGCACAGTTGCTGGGCCGGCCTTTCGGTGCCGTGGTGTTGCCGGGCTGTGACGAGGTGCGCCTGAATCCTTCGCCCGAGCCGCCCGGGCTGTGGACGGCGGCCCAGCGCGCCGCGCTCGGCCTGCCGGCGCGCGAAGTGCTGGAAGCTGCTTTGCGCGCGGCCTGGCAGCATGCGCTGTGCACGTCGCAGGTCGACCTGCTCTGGCGTGCCGGCGACGACGGTGGCGAACCCCTGTTGCCCAGTCCGTTGGTGCAGGCGCTTCATCTGCAGGTGGGCGACGGCCAAGCGCTGGACCCACGCGTGAAACGCGAAGTGGTGTCGGTGCCGGTGGCGCGCCCGATGCCGGCGGCGCCGGAACTGGATGTGAAGCGGCTGTCGGCCAGCGCCTACAGCGATCTGCGTTACTGCCCCTACCGCTTCTTCGCTTTGCGTCAACTCGGCCTGAAGGAGGCGGAGGAGTTGGAGGTTGAGCTCGACAAGCGCGACTTCGGCCTCTGGCTGCATGCCGTGCTGCAGGCCTTCCACGAGCAACTCAAGACCACGCCGCAGGCCGATGTGGTGGCACGGCGCGCGCTGATCGATGCCGCCGCCACACAGGTGACCGGATCCATGCGTTTGGCGGAAGAAGAATTTTTGCCGTTCCAGGCGGCCTGGCCGCGGGTGCGTGAGGGCTATCTTGAATGGCTGGCCGGGCACGAGGCCGAAGGGCTGCACTTCGAAGAGGGCGAACGCTGGCAGGAGCAGCCCTTGGGCACGCTCACGCTGGTGGGGCGGCTTGACCGCATCGACCAGACCGGCAGCGGCGAGGTGATGGTGATCGATTACAAAACTGAGTCGCCCACCGTGACGGCCAAGCGCATCAAAGAGCCGTTTGAAGACACGCAGCTGGCTTTCTACGCTGCGCTGCAGCCGCATGACACGCTACGTGCCGCCTATGTCAACGTCAGCGAGAAGGAGGGGAGCAAGACCTTCGAGCAGAAAGACGTGGTGGCGGTGCGCGACGCGCTGATCGAGGGCATTGCGCATGATCTGCGGCGCATTGCCGAGGGCGCACCTTTGCCAGCATTGGGCGAGGGCGATGCATGCGAATTCTGTGCGGCGCGCGGTCTGTGCCGCAGGGATTTCTGGGAGAGATGATGGCTCACCCCTGTTACGTCTCACTTCGTGTAGCCGTCTCTCCCCTCCAAGGGGACGCTCCCAGTGGCCCGGCAAAGCCGGTTCCACGGGAGCCCTGGTGTGAAGCCGCGGGGGGGCGGTGTGTATCGCTGTTTGCGCAAAGATGACTGATATGCAAGCTGCCTACGAGTTGAACGGCAAGCCCGTTTCCCGCGAAGACTTCTACGCCATCGCCTGCGACCCGCGCCGCAGTGTCGCGGTCGAAGCCTGTGCCGGTGCTGGCAAGACCTGGATGCTGGTCTCGCGCATCCTGCGCGCACTGCTCGAAGGCGCGGCGCCACATGAAATCCTGGCCATCACCTTCACCAAGAAGGCCGCCGGCGAGATGCGCCAGCGCCTGACTGAATGGCTGGAGGCATTTGCCAAGGCCACGCCGGAGCAACTGGAAAAAGAACTGCTCATACGTGGAATTGGCCCGCAGGCCGCTCGGGAATTGCGCGAGCCGCTACGAAATTTGTATCAAACGCTGCTGGCCCAGGGCCGGCCGGTGCAGATTCGCACCTTCCACAGCTGGTTCGCCGCGCTGCTGCGTACCGCACCGATGTCGGTGCTGGAGGCGCTCGGCCTGCCGGCTGCCTACGAACTGCTGGAGGATGACGCACAGGCCGTGGCCCAGGTGTGGCGGCCGTTCCATGCGCGCTTGCTGAGCGAGCCCGAGGCACGACAGGACTACGAGGCGGTGGTGGACACGCACGGCCGCTTCCAGACCGAGCGCGCGCTCGAAGCTGCCTTGCAGCGGCGCGTGGAGTTCGTGTTGGCCGATGCGCAGGGTGTGGTGCTGGCCTCGGTGCCGCATTTCAGTGAACAGTTTCCCGAGTTCTCGGGCGTGGCGGAGCCGCTGGCCGTGTTGCTGGCCGAAGGGCCGCTGCGCCAGCAGTTGCAGCAGGCAGCGCAGACGCTGGGCCGGGCCAGTCAGCCCAGTTTCAGTGCCAAGGGTAGTGAGCTGGAACAGGCGTTGACGGTCCATGATGCCGATGGCGTGCTGGCCGCGTTGTTGACCCAGAGCGGTACCGCTCGCAAGTTCGGCGACAAGGTGGCCGGCATCGAGCAGGTGCGTGCGGTGCAGGAGCAGGTGCTGGCCGTGCTGGCGGCCGATGCGCAGCACCAGGCCTGGCTTTACCAGCAGCGCATGACGCGCTTGGCGCGTCTGCTGATCGACGAGTTCGCGGCGCTCAAGCGTGAGCGCGGCTGGGTCGATATGAACGACGTCGAGCGCGCCGCACTGCACCAGCTGTCCGACCCGGTGCTGGGCGGCTGGGTGCAAGAGCGGCTTGATGCGCGCACGCGCCACCTGTTGATCGACGAGTTCCAGGACACCAACCCGCTGCAATGGCAGGCGCTGCATGCCTGGCTCAGCGGCTATGCCGGCGCCGGTGGCGGCGCCGAGGCGCCGAGCCTGTTCATCGTCGGCGACCCGAAGCAGAGCATCTACCGCTTCCGCCGTGCCGAGCCGCAGGTCTTCATCGCGGCACAAGCGTTCGTGCGTGACCTCGGCGGCGACCTGCTGAGCTGCGACCACACGCGCCGTAATGCGCCGGCGGTGCTGGCGCTGGTCAACCAGGCCATGGGGCAGGCGCAGGCCGACGGGTTGTACCCGGGCTTTCGCAGCCACACCACCGAATCGCAGGCGACGGGCGGCGTTTTCATCTTGCCGCAGATCCTGCGGCCGGAAAAGGCAGTCGCCGAAGAGATGGCGCCGGGCTGGCGCGACAGCCTGACCACCCCGCGCGTCACGCCCGAGGAAACGCTGCGCACGCTGGAGTGTCGTCAGGCAGCCTACTGGCTGGCCACGCAGATTCAGGATGGCCTGCACCCGAAGGACATCATGGTGCTGTCACGCAAGCGCGACCGCCTGGCCGTGATGCAGGAGGAGTTGCGTGCACTGGGCATTCCGGCGCAGCAGCCCGAGAAGCGTGATCTGGGCCAGGCGCCTGAGGTGCAGGACATCGTGTCCCTGCTCGATGCCCTGGTGTCGCCGGCGCATGACCTGTCGCTGGCGCGGGCGTTGAAGTCACCGCTGTTCAGCATGCGCGACGACGAGCTGGTGCAGCTCGCGCTGCTGCAGCGTCAGCACAAGCTGCCGTGGTTCGATTTGCTACAAAAAGAGGAGCTGCTTCCGCAGGCATTGCAAGCTCCAGGTCCCATTTTGATGCGATGGAAAGGCTGGCTCGACACGCTGCCGCCGCACGATGCGCTCGACGCGATCTTCGACGACGGCGATGTGCTGGCGCGCTTCGTCGCCGCCGCGCCGGTCACGCAGCGCGAGGCCGTTGTGTCGAATCTGCAGGCGCTGCTGGCGGCTGCCTTGCAGGTGGATGGTGCCCGCTACGCCACGCCCTATGCCCTGGTGCGCGCGCTCAAGGCTGGCGGCGTGCCGGCACCCACGCTGGCCGATGCCGACGCGGTGCGCCTGCTGACCGTGCACGGCGCCAAGGGGCTGGAAGCGTCGCTGGTGCTGCTGCTCGACACCGATGCGCCGCCGCCGAAGACGCAGACCATGAGTGTGCTGCTTGACTGGCCGGGCGAGGCTGAAGCACCGCAAAGTTTTGTCTTCCTGGCCAGCGAGAGCAATGTGCCGCCGAGTGTGCAGCCCGCATTGGCAATTGAGCAGCAAGCGCGCCAGCGCGAAGAACTCAACGCCTTGTACGTGGCCATGACGCGGGCGCAGCAGCGGCTGGTGTTGTCCTCGGTGCAACCGCACCAGGCCAATGGCGCGAGCTGGTGGCAGCGGCTGCAGGCGGGTTGTGCGGCCATCGACGTGCCAGCAACAGCTGCGCCGGTCGCCGTCGTGCCGGTGCAGGATGCCCCGATCTTGTTGCCGATTCTGCCTTCCGTCCTTTCTGCATATGCGCCGACAGCTATCAAAACAGGAGCGTTGCAGGGTATTGCAGAAAAGCCCACGCCCGAGTCGCTGATCGGTCAGGCGATGCACCGCCTGCTGGAGTGGGCCGCGCTGGACGCCCAAGGCTGGACGCCCGTGCAGGTACAGCGCGCGGCCGCCGAGTTCGGCCTCGACGCCACACAGGCGCAGCAGGCCGCCGCCATGGCCCAGCGCATCCTGCAGGGGGACGGTGCCTGGGCCTGGCGTGCCGACGCGGTGGACTGGCATGGCAATGAAGTGCCGGTGACGGTGCAGGGCAGTGTGCGCCGCATCGACCGGCTGGTGCGCCGCAAGACGGGGACGAATGTGGGCGAATGGTGGGTGCTGGACTACAAATCGGCTACGCAGCCACAAGGCAGTCATGAACTGTTGGCACAGTTGCGCAGCTACCGTGCCGCGGTGCAGGCCGCATCGCCCGGTGAGCCGGTGCGTGCGGCATTCCTGAGCGCTGCAGGCACACTCGAAGAAATTCAAGGAAACGAATGAAAAGCGTGATCGTGATCGGTGGGGGCCCGGCTGGCCTGATGGCAGCCGAGGTGCTGGTGAATGCTGGCGTGGCGGTGGACCTGTATGACGCCATGCCCTCGGTGGGGCGCAAGTTCTTGCTGGCAGGCAAGGGCGGGCTCAACCTGACGCACTCGGAGTCGGCCGACCGTTTTGCCGAGCGTTATGGCGAGCGGCGTTTGCAGATCGAGGCCTTGCTGCGCAGTTTCGGCGCACAGCAGTTGCGTGAGTGGGCGCACGGCTTGGGCGTAGAGACCTTTGTTGGCACCTCGGGCCGCGTCTTTCCCGCCGACATGAAGGCCGCGCCGCTGCTGCGCGCCTGGCTCAACCGCCTGCGCCACCCGGCACAGGGTGGCACGGGCGTGCAATTCCACATGCGGCACCGCTGGCTCGGCTGGGCCGAAGACGGCCGCACGTTGCGTTTTGAGACGCCGCAGGGCGAGGTGCAGGCACAGGCCGATGCCGTGGTGTTGGCCCTGGGCGGTGGCAGCTGGGCGCGGCTGGGTTCCAACGGCGCCTGGGTGCCGCTGCTGGCCGCGCGCGGCGTGGCGGTGGCGCCGCTGCTGCCGGCCAACTGTGGCTTCGACGTGGCGGTACAGCGCCAACGGCCGGCCGAGAGGCAGGCCGTGCCGGTGCAAGTGGTCCCGGCACCCACGGTGGGCTGGAGCGAGCACTTTGCCAGCCGCTTTGCCGGCCAGCCCTTCAAGACGGTGGCCATTTCGTTCACCAACGGGCAGGGGCAGACGTTCCAGCGCAAAGGTGAGTTCGTCGCCACCACCACCGGCGTGGAAGGCAGCCTGATCTACGCCGCCTCCAACCTGCTGCGCGACGAGATCATCCGCAGCGGCCACGTCACGCTCCACCTCGACCTGCTGCCCGACTTCACGCCGGAGCGCGTGCTGTCCGAGGTGGCGCACCCGCGCGGCTCGAAGTCGCTCTCCAGCCACCTCAAGAGCCGCTTGAACCTGGATGGCATCAAGACCGCCCTGCTGCATGAGCTGCTGAGCAAGGACGAGATGCACGACGCTGCCAGACTGGCCGCGGCCATCAAGGCTTTGCCGCTGCAGCTGGTGGCAGCAAGGCCGCTCGACGAAGCCATCAGCAGCGCCGGCGGTGTGCTATTCGAAGTGCTGAGTGACGACCTGATGTGCGAGGCGCTGCCGGGCATGTTCTGCGCCGGCGAGATGCTGGACTGGGAAGCGCCCACCGGCGGCTATCTGCTGACGGCCTGCTTTGCCAGCGGACGCAAGGCCGGCGAGGGCGTGTTGCGTTATCTGGCCGCCTAGTTGCGGCAATCAAAGCCGGATCTGGTAATCGGAATGGCCGTTGGATGCTTTCGGCGGCAGGGCCATGGCGCCAAAGCGCTGGTAGATGCTGATGGCGCCGGTATTCCTCGGTGAGACGTCTTCCAATGTGAAGGTAGTGCACTGGCGGGCCCGGGCGGCCCCGATCAGTGTGCCGACGACCGTGGTGCCAAAACCTTTTTGGCGGAAGGCGGGCACGGTGACGATGTTGCTAAGCCGGAAGTCGGAGCCTTGAATGAAACCCAGGCACTCGAGTACTTCCAGTTTGTCGACCGACAACTTCACCGTGTAGGTGGGGTCGCTCTCGCCGCCCCAGAAGTGCAGATGGATTTCAATTTTGTTCAGGTCCAATTTCTTGCGGAACGGCCACATGCAAGCTCCCCATGGTTTCAGTGCGTGTCAGGTCCGCATGGATAGTAGACAGCAAGAGGCTGGCGGGTCAATCCGGGGAAGTTTGGTTGGGAGGCAAGAGCGCAGCAGCGCGATTTGTCGAAATGGACCGATAGGCGCTGATAAGCTCTCGTACCCGCTGTGTGGTTGATGCCAAGAAGTGAAGAGAAATGTGCCTTAAACAGATATGCCTTGTCTCCGTGCTGCTCGCCGCCAGTACCGGCGCGCTGGCCGAATGGTTCAAGGTGTCCGAAGGTGAGGCCGATGGTGGGTACCGGATCTACCTGGATCCGAAGTCGGTCCGCAAGACGGCCTCCAAGGCGAAGGTCTGGACGATGACGGACTACACCGAGTACCAGTCGACCCCGGGAGGCATCCAGTACAAGTCCATCCTGGCGCAGCATGAATATGACTGCCAGGAAGGGATCTGGCGGACGGTTCTTCTGACGGCCTACAGGCAAGGCATGTTGGAAGGCCGGGTGGTCCACACCGAGAAAGAGCCCAGTAGCTGGGCGCCGGTGATTCCGGACACCTCGGCTGACGTCAAGTTCAAGCTGGTGTGCAAGTATCTGTAGAAAGGTGCCGCTTAGCGAATGTGAGCGGTCTGTCGAAGAAGGCCGGAAGCCCGCGTCAATACGAGCTTGAAAGATGTAAGGTGACGGACCTTGACCCCGGCACTGACTCCACAGTTAGGGCTGCTTGGTTCCCCACCTGACCCGGTTGGCCGCTTCACCATGCGGG
>Ga0066441_1000409_pt1 | contig 10435 bp, 9 predicted proteins | sample LakWasMet61_LOW9_2_FD_59529 | JGI IMG/M metagenome (GOLD analysis project Ga0066441, IMG submission 59529) | Freshwater sediment methanotrophic microbial communities from Lake Washington under simulated oxygen tension - Sediment Metagenome 61_LOW9 | ecosystem: Environmental > Aquatic > Freshwater... | reverse complement strand
ACTGCGCTTCTCTTCAGTATGCATATCAAAGCCAAAGGCGCGCTGATTTCTCCAGTCAAAGGGTTCAATGTATGCGATCGGGTAGTAGACAGGGCGAATATGATCCGGCCAGACTTTGTAATCGGGAAAACCTTTGGATTTAATTTTTTGAATATGATCTTTCAAATCTTTGGCCAGAACTTTTTGGGTGAAGCCGATCGCCTGAATGCCTGGATACGCTTTAAGGATATTGAGGGAATCAATGTATTTTTTAAATTCAAAAGGCTCTATATTTTCGGAAATTTCAAACATACTTTTAGTTTGCGTAAGAGCATTGATGTACGTTTCCATCCGAAAGGTGATTTGTTGTTCAATTTGAAAAAGGAGATTTTCGAATCTCTCTTTTTCATGAGACTTGATATTTTCAGAAAGAAAGTAAGTGGCAATTAAAGTGGTGAGAAAGGTGATACCGGCCAGTAATACCGGATAAAAAAGGTGTCTTAATTTTCGTTTTTTGGACAATGGCAATCGCGACCTCGCTTCTCACACCCACGGCACCCACGGAACTTCAAATTATCATTGTAAAAATTGTTTAACTATTAGGGATTTTTAATATCACCTAGAGCCTGAGTCCGGTGCAATTCCAAAGCCTGACAGAATTACTTTTTTCAGGGATTAGCCGATAAATCCTTGATGAAAAAATTGATTTTTATATTATCCATTGCTCTCATAGTTTTAGCCTATAACAGGACAGAGAAATCCGGCCCTGAAACTGTGGCGTTCCGCGCTCCTGCTGCTGCGAAAAGTCTCGATTGTACACAACTTGTTCAATCTTTCGTGTCAACGGCAAAACCAAAACTTCCTGTCGCAAAAAATTCTTTGTTTGGAAAATATCCTGAGTTGCTTGCAGAAATAGATAAGCTTGAATTCATTCCGTTCCAGTTAAATGAATACACTTCATCCTTCATCAAAAAAAATAATCGGGCCCCGACACTGAGAGAGGCGATGGAGGCCATGTATGATGAAAGAAGATTAATGATCAGCAAGTATGATGAAGTCATTGCAGATGTAGAAAGTCTGAATAATCCTGAGCTGTCCGAATTTATTTATGAATTAAAATTTTCAAGGGAAAAGCTCAACAAGTTTAAAGATCTCGATCACTACGATGATGAATTAATTTCTTCTTACAACGATGGCAAGGCGAAGTTTTCTTCCATTGATGTTCCGATTGCAATCAAAGGCGGCGCGGTTGAAACCCGTTTCAATACTTACGTAAAAGAAAGAATGCGCGAAGGAAATTTTAATGGCGAACTTGGTGAGCTGATAGGTTATGGTGCGAGCAAAGACAAACCCATCCGCAAAGGAGTGAAGTTTGAAACTAGATCACTCTCTCATCCGATTCCTTACCAGCTGACGATAGACACGGCCATCAAAACTCTTGAAGAGAACTTAAAGCAGAAATCAGACAAGGAGCTCTTAAAGCTTGTTTCGACTTATGGTGATGGCATTTTGAGAGCGGCCAGAAGTTACCTGGACAATCTCGGCGAAAGGCCGGTTGATCGGGACATTCTCATTGGAAAAATTATCACGATGATCAGAACCAAAGAAATCGATCTCGTCTTTCAGAAGGCCAACGGCAAAATTGTGTGGGCCGAAGTAAAAACTTATAAGAAACCAATTACGATGGAAACTTTGAACGGCGGCGGCTATAAGGCCAAGCCAATGGCCGAGCAGCTCCTTGAGCACAAGGCCTTGCGCGATCTTCTCGGTTTCAAAAAAGAAGTCGAACTCCGTTTTATTTCTCCTACTTCAGTTATTGAACCAGATGCAAAAGCTTATATTGAGAGTCTTGGCTATGAAGTCATCTCTGCCCAATAGGAAAATTTATGAAGAAATTAACTCTTTTACTTATGCTGGTCCTTCTTTCATGCTCCCACACCGGGTTAAAAAGAGAAACAGCAGCAGAAAACCAGGCCATCCAGCTTTCTATGGAACAGGAAGAAGCTGCCAAATATGCGACTGACATTGCAAATCTGCAGATGCTTACAGAGGAAGCTTTGGTGTGGAGATCGAAGGCCTTGGATTTCTACCAGAAGAACCAGGATAAATTCGGCAAAAAAAATTTCAATCATCAGGATCTGCTGGAGCTTTTTGAGAGCGTAAAGAAGTATAAAGATCTTCGCAATCGCCTGATGGACTATTCTAAAAAATTCGGCGATCAATTCCGGACTCTGGACCTGATAGAAGTGAAGCCAGGGGCAGGAACGGATTTAAAATCGGCGCTGGTAAAGATTGATCCAAAAGACAGGACCGGACGAGATTTTTTAATTGAGATGAAAATATCTTTCGATGCTTCTTTGGTTCTTTATGACAATTATCTGACTGGAATTTATCCTTACGTCACTCATCGCAAAACTAGAAGAATCATCAACAGAGATATTCCTGAGCTTCACAATGCGCTGGAGAAAATTACTGATAGTTTCTTTGATCCCAATCAGCGTCTTATTATGTTGAAGGCCCAGTCGATTTTTAAAGAGGCTCTTCAGTATGACAAAAAAGAAAATATTGAACTCTCACAAGATGAAACGTATCTGAATCTGCTTGCGATGGAGAGTCCTTTTTACCAATTCCTTCTGACAAAGCAATTTGACCTCAAAAATCAAAATGCGATTAAAGCTTATTGGGACAGAATCACAGACAGGTTCACCTTTATGAATGAATCATTTACTTTTATCGCCAGTAAAACTTTCGGCAATACGCTTGGTCTTGTTGCTTTTCGTTCAGGGTATCTGACTAAACTTTCTGCTGAAGAAAAAACGGCGATGGCAAAGAGTTTTAAGCCACTCGATATTATGCTGGAGAAAACTCCCTTTCGATTAACGGATCAGTTTATTCCGGGGCATTACGGCCACGTCGCTCTATGGATTGGAACAGAAGAAGAATTAAAAGAACTCGGAGTCTGGGATCATCCGTTGGTCACAAAATACCATGAGAAAATCAAGTCCGGTCACCACATTATTGAGGCACTGAGACCGGGAGTTCAGATCAACAGCCTCGATCATTTTCTCAATATCGATGATATGCTCGTGCTTAGGAATCCTTCCATGAATGATGAGCAGAGAAAGGAATATGTGATACGTGCTTTTGAGCAGATTGGAAAAGAATATGACTTCAATTTTGATGTCGAGACTGATTCAAAAATTGTCTGCTCGGAAATTGCGTACGTCGTCTTTCACGACATTGAATGGCCGACTAAAAAACAAATGGGACGATATACAATCAGTCCGGATAATGTCGCCAATAAGTGTCTTGATGGATCTTTGGATCCGGTGCTTATGTATCGCGCCGGCAAAAAGATTTCTTCCGACGCTATCATTGAGAATTTAAGACAAGAATTAAAAAAATAATAGCTCGTATAGCTTCAATGACTTTGTTCTAGGCACTTCTCACTTCTACCATGAAGAAAGGAGTGCTTATGAAAAATATTATCAAACCAAAGTTATTCATCCTGCTGGCCCTGGCCTCTCCCATATTCACTCATGCGATCGATGATGCAAAAGATGCACGGATGAAAGACGCGAATATGCAGGAAGTGAATACCAAAGATGGTAAAGGGATTGGCCTTGGCAGAAAAAATTGTTTCATGGTCAATAAAACCCGCGAACGACTTTGCGACTCTCGTGCTGAGAAATGGTGTAATGAAAACAAAGGCGCAAAAGAATGCCGTCGTTTTTTTAACACTGATGTGAGTAAACCTTAGCTAGAGTGACAGCAGAAGTTTCTCGCCAATCAGCGCGGCCGGAGTCTGACAGCGTTTGCCAGGTTTATCGCTGAGAACCTGAGAGAGAAATGAAGTCATCTCGTTTTCAATTTCTTCGCGTCCGGCAGAGGCGGGAAGTGTCGCCAGTCTGGCCTTGAGGGCATCGCTTTTTAAAACCAGGTTTCGACCTTCTTCATGAGTGAAATTCATTTTTTCAATGTAGTGTGGGAAGAGAAGATCATTCCATACGAGAGCCGCTTCTTTCGGAGTAAGCCCTTCGGGAATATTTTTGAAAGCAGCAATGAGTTCGTCCACTTGCTCAATTTCTTTCATCGAGCGCGCCCAGGAAAGAATTTTCTCCCAGTTGCGGTTTGATTTAAATTCCCGGAACTGAGATTGGAATTGCATTTGAAATTTTATCCTCAAATCGTCTTGTTGAATGACTGAGAGAGAAATGAGTACAGTCCGGGAGAGATCATCGATGGTTTTCGTTTTGAGAAGCCAGCTGATGTAACCGCTTTCAACATGATTGTCTTTTAGGAATTTTTTTAGATTGATTAAAGTTAACTCGTCTTCGTTCATTCCCACCATGTTGAGAATTTTCTTAAGCGGTCCTTGATTTTTTACAATAATGGCACTGGTGTATCCATTTTCCAGACTTTCAAGGGGAAGAAAAAAATCTTTCTCCTGAGCGAGCTGTAAAACCTCGAGGAATTTCCGTTCCTGTTCTTTAAATGCACTCACAGCTTCTTTACTGCCAAGAATGTCCGCCATTTCATTTTCAATTTGTCTTTTTTGAAGGCGCGCAGGGATATTTGTGGCGAGAATAGTCCAGGGAACAGACATCACGACCGGAATCATGGCCTGCAGATTGTGATGCATGCAAAAATAGGACAGTCCCATTTGAAAAGCTTTGCCCATCATCATGGAAAGAGCGAATCCATAGCCTTTGCGTTTCAGGAAAATATCGATTCCAAGATGGGCCTTTTTCATCAGCGCTACCAGGTTATGCCATTTCATTGAAACGATAAATTTTCGAAACACCGGAATTTTCTCTTCCGGAATCATTCCGCTTTTTTCATAAAACTTTTCAAACTTCATCGCTTCATCGCGAAGAAGATTGGCGAGAACTTCCGGATTTTGAAAAGGATCTCTGCCAGCAGGAATTTTTCTGTCCAGTGAATCAGCGACATCGACCATGAGATGGGTGAGTGCCAATTGCATTTTTAATTCAGAAACTTCAGGAACAACCGGTTCCGCCCAGACTGTCTGGCCGGAAAGAGAAGAGAGTAAAAAGAGAGAGATAAAGAGGCAGCTCATGATATTCTTTTTCATTTTTGGCTTATCGGTTTTAGAAATCCGGCCATTAATCCGAGAGGGGGATGTATGAAAAAATCTTTATTGATCATCTCTGTCCTTTTTACCTTAGCATCGTGCTCGGGAATTGGTGTTCAAAGGGAGCCGTCTTCGGATAATTCCTGTGGTGATTTCGTAAAGAAGTTCTTTGCAGAGGATGTGAAAGCGGATAATTCAAGGCTCACGGCTTTGGTTGAGAAGAAGATTTTAAAAGAGGCGGACCTGGCCTTTCTGAAAGAAAAAGAGATCCAGGCCTTTTTGACAAAACAGAAGTCTGAAAGAGCAGAGATCGAGGCGGATCTCCTGCTCATCAAGAAAAAGTACCAGCACATGGATTCTTCACAGGTTATCGGGCATTTCAAACTGCTCAGAAATTCCTGTCAGCGGGGCTGAGTCCCTTAGTGTTTAAAGTTTAGACAATTATCCAGAACCTCATTGGTAAAAACTTCAAAAAAGGCAATTCAAACCTCCCAAAGCGTAGAATGAACCCATGAAGTTCAAAGCTATTATTGCCCTGATCCCACTGACATTTAATCTCTGTCTCATCGCAGGTGAGCCGGATCATTTCACCAATAAGCACAAGGTGATCAGCGATTCACTTTCAGAAGTGAACCGCGAAGCGAGCTTATCTCTGCAGGAAGCGATTCAAAACGCCAACAAAAAAACAAACAACTGCGATGAAAAAGTTTTGTATGAGGAATCGCTGAAATATTTTGGCAATCACATCCGCGGAAAATTCACCCGTAAAATTATTTCAAGTAAAGAAATCGAAAAAAAGAGTGTGAGCGTATACAAGTCCGTTTATCGCGATTGGAAATTTTACGACGGAACGATTGTGGCAAGCCCGATAGTCAAACAATTGGGAGTGGCGATGTCGCCCGTTCTGAACATCAACGGCTTTGAAGTGGGCGCCGATAAATTCGAACATCTTTTCGGCCAGGGATTTTATTATTTCACTCTTCATCGCCTGGAAAAAAAATCGCTGGATGAATCCATCGCACTCGTTACAAAAAGAGAAAAAGAAAGCATGGGCGGAAGCCGCTGGCAGACAGGAATCTTGAGTTACGGTGATCTTGCTGCAAACTTCAATGGCTACAGATTCTGGAATCATTTTTTACAAAAAGAAGATGATCTTTTAGGAAAAGATCACAACGTCGGCCCTTTTGTCCGTTGTGAAAATCAGCAATGGGTGAAGGTGAAGGACATCGATTTTGCGGAATACTTTGACGACTCAGTCGATGAATCGATTAATTGTTCGACTTTTCCAACGAAAAGTAATTTGGAGAAATTCACCAAACGCATTCATGAATTGGGATTTGCTTGTCCGATTGATCCGGCAAGAAGAGATGATTTAAAAGTGAAGTATGGATCTTTTGCTGAAAAGATTATCAACTTCGGGACGAGCCGAGTGACCGATCTCTAGTGAGCTTTCACCAGTTCTTTGAATTAATGGATTTCCGTTTCAACTGTCATGACAATCGTTCCGATATCTTTTTTCAAATCGTAACTATTGTAAGGATCTTTTTTATTTAAATCGTTCGCATCGAGTTTTTTTATCCAGATGATTCGATCTTCTTTTTTCCAGGAAATGTAATTCTCGTTTTCCGTTACAGGCTTTGGTAAATTAAATTCTTTACGGACCATTTCTTTAACAATCGCAAAGGATTCAGGCCCCGGTTTAAATTCAAAAGAGATGTACTGCAAATAATGGGACTGATTGTTGGAAGAAAAATACTGAGCGTGGAAATAGCGTGTTCCAGGTAAAATGTTTCTCGTTCTGATAATACTCAATTTCCCGGTGTAGGGGTTTTCACTATCCATCTGAACAGGTTCTAATTTAAGTTTTTCGAGAGTCCCTGTCACAGAGTTCTTATCTAAGTTTTCAAAGATGGCATCATTCATCAGCGGTATTAAAATTCTGAGCGATTTCTTTTCTTGAGCGCTGATAGATGAAAATTGACTTAATTCCTGCTCCGAGATTTTAGAGCGCTTTAAAATTATTTCCATGGCATCCAAAGATAAACTGTTGTTGTCTTTTACTTCTGATTTTAAGACAACTTCTGTTTGCTCATTGGAGCTCTTTGGCCGGCGAGCGATCATAAACACGATCGCTCCAGCAATGAGAGTGGTAATAACAATTTTTTTCTTATTTTCTGAATTGAGCATTTTGCCACTTTAATAAATAGGGAGTCGGGTTAAGAAGATCCTGGCGACGGTTATAGTATTTACCATTGATCTCTGTATTGAATTGAGTCAGCGGTCCTTTCAATTTTCCTGAGTAGAGTTCAAAATGCAGCATCGGTGAGCAGCAGCCGGAATAGACGACTCCCATATAACCAACTCGATCACCCATCTGAACCACTTTTCCGAAGTTGATCCCTTCTGGAACGACGCCGGTCATTTCACCGTAGCGAACGACGAAGCCTCCACTGTGGACGACTTCTAAAGCGTAAGTGCCGCCATAGAAACGATAGAGCGGACGAATCACAATACCAGGAGCAACTGCTCTGATGGGTTCATCTTTAAAGCGGTATAAATCATTGGCCGCGTGAACTCTTTTTCCACCAGCGCGTGCCCAACCAAAACTTCTTTGTCCGCTAGAGAAGGGAACTGTGACTCTCTTCATCGTTGGAAATGTACAGCAGTTTGGATCATTGAGTCCTGTCATGTTGCTGATGGTGGGCAATAAATCATCGATGTAGGATGAAGCATATTCACATTCAGATTTTGCTTTGATGAGCGTGGAAGCGACATAGCCAATTTTTTGAGGTTCACCAGCTTTGGTTTCAAATTCTACTTTGACGAAAATATATTCAACTCCGTTGATAACTCCCTTTATTGTTTGCGGTTCAAAGCTCTGATAAAATTTTACCTGGTCGCCAGTTTGCGCCGTATAGATAACGTTACTTAAAGATTCATCCCGCACATTGATTGATCCACTGGCCGAACAAATAATAGTCTCTACACCATTTTGAATTTTTAAGTGATCGTCATTTTCATTATCTTCTTCGTCAGGATCAGGGATAGTTTCATTGGCCGGTGGCGGATTCCTTTGATCTAATTTTTCAGTGGCAGTGATAAGAGTTTTCATATCCATATCATCATTGATGATCGTAGGAATCAGATTGTACATTTGTTCCTTATCCAATGTTGAAATATGGTTGAAGAGGGAAGTGTCTGATGTGTTGACGGCCAATTGAACTGCATTGGTTTCGCCCGGGCGGTACATATTAAAAACGAGATATTCTTTTTCGGCGGAGAAGTCTCGACAGTTCATTCGTAAATAAGAGTTCTCACCAAATGTGACCAGTAATGTTCCAGCACTAAGGCCTAAAAGATCTTCATTGATTTTTATTCCTCGCGATTGAATCGGACGGAGATTGGCTTTTGGAACAAAGCCAAGGTCACCTTTCTTAGCATCGGTATCATTTTCTTTGTTTCCGCCGATAATTTCCACCTGGACTTTGGCAGTCTCTTCATTGGAAGAAATAATTCGAACTAATGTCCCGTTATCAATATCGGCAAAAATTTTTACATCTGCATTTTCCAGACCTATTCTGCCTTGAAGGAATCCTCCTTTCACAAAGGCGAGTTTGACATTGGAATAAGTTTTATAAGTACAAGTATTGGCCTCTACGAGTCCTTTGCGGGCATCCCAGTAAAACCGATCTGCACCGGCCAGTGCCGTTTGGGCCACTAATGAAAGGACGATTGTGAAAAGGGATTTCTGCAAAAAGAACACTTTAATATCCTCGAAAATTACATTTTGAGCGGATACTAGTTTAAATTTTTTTAGTTAAGCAACTGTGTGTGTAGATATTATAAAAAGCAGCTGGGAGGACTGTAAAAAAGATACAGTACTTTAAAAAATGAGTTGATTTAGAAAACATTGGCATCACAAAAGCTTTTAAGGTCATACTTAAATAAGAAATGGCTGTGAGTTGTTGGTGCCCGAGACGAGACTTTCAAGGGCGCAAAATACGCTTCACTGTCCTTAATAACAGATCACTGAAAATCACAATATTATTAATAGTTTAAATTAATCTTCTAAGGTCTTCTTTGTCGTCCATTGTATTCGATTGTGAGGCGTTTTGAAGAATTTTATCCCTGTTTTAGACCTTAAGATTTCTTTCTACTTTTCTTTTGAGAGTGTGCGAGTTTAGAATTTAAATAATCTATCGAGGTGCGTTTCAATGTATAAAGCTAATTTTGAAAATGAGGCTTGGATTTTTCTTAGGGAAGAAGTCTTCACTGTTAACGATGGCCCTAGTCAAATTTGCTTTTTATTAGACGCTTTTTCTGGAGCCTGTTCACGGCCGGTTATTTTTCAGGGCATTCCGTTATTTGAAGTGATTTTGGATTTTTTCAAAAAGACAGTGGATTATACGGGAATGTTACCGAGACGCATTTTTATTCTAAGGGATGATCCGGCCTTAGAATCGATGGAGTGCATTTGCGAGGAATTAAAAATTAAATTGCATCGGCTCTCCGTAGAGGACATGCAGCCTTTTACGAAAGAATTTAGCAAGTCACTTTATGCAATTTTTAATAACAATGAATTATCTTATCAAGGAACTGATGATGATAGCAATGCATTAAGCTTAATTCCTAAGGCGGATGATTTTTGTTCCTGTGGTAGTAAAGAAAAATTTAAATCGTGTTGCCAGATTGGATATTTCGATATTGTAGATGCCATGAATGCAGCAATGGATGGTGATTTAGCTCAGGCACTTCAGCACATGAAGTTAGCGGAAATTAAATTAGGAGAGACGGCAGAAGTTATTTGCAGATATGCAATCTGTTGGAGTTATTTTGACAGGGAAAAATCTAAATTTTTTTTAGAAAAAGCTCTTGAGTTAAATGCAAACCATCCTAGGTCTAATTATCTCTTGGGTATTGAAGCCGTTGCAGAAAAAAAATATTCAAAGGCAGTGAAGCATTACAAAAATGCAATAGCTAATTATCCATCGGAAGATAAATATCATCTGAATGAAACCTACAATAATTTAGGAACGGCTTATTTTCTGCAAGGAAAGTTTAAAGAAGCAAAAGCATCTTGGGAAAAAGGTTGGTTGCTTCTCCCATCAGATGGAATCATAAAAAATAATCTTTTCGATTTAATTTATCACAATCCATCATTGACTGATGAGCAGAGAGTGGTAAGTCCACCCGTGCGAAGATTTTTAGAACAGCACCGCCCATTTTAATCATTGTAGTGTTTAACTAAAAACTTTCCTCTTTTTCAATCACATCACCAAATCCGAAATGCCTCTTTTTAACAAAAGGAGGATCATTTATGTCAAGTTTAGGAAAGAGATGGAAACGAAAAGTCTCTCGGCA
>Ga0066441_1000406_pt1 | contig 10537 bp, 8 predicted proteins | sample LakWasMet61_LOW9_2_FD_59529 | JGI IMG/M metagenome (GOLD analysis project Ga0066441, IMG submission 59529) | Freshwater sediment methanotrophic microbial communities from Lake Washington under simulated oxygen tension - Sediment Metagenome 61_LOW9 | ecosystem: Environmental > Aquatic > Freshwater... | reverse complement strand
TTCTTGTGCATCATTTTAGGGTTTGCCCTTTTCGGATTGGTGGTTTTGGCCAAACCGATAATGGAATTATTACACCAACCTGAAGAAGTAATATCATTAGCCAAACCTTATTTGGATTGGGTAGCTTTTTCATTAGTGCCGCTGATTATTTACCAGGGCTATAAGCAATTTGCCGATGGGCTTTCAATGACCAAAATCTCCATGTATGCTATTGTCATGGCTAATGTGATCCACGTTCCTATAAACTATTGTTTGATTTATGGTGTTTGGATTTTTCCGAAAATGGGCATACTGGGAGCCGGTTTAGGTACTGTGATTTCCCGTATCGCGATGGTGGTTTTTATGCATTTCATTTTGTCAAGAAAAGAACAATTGAAGCAATATTTCCACGAGTTTAGCTTTGACGAAATTAAAAATGAAACGATTAAAAAAATCATCAATCTGGGATTGCCTTCTGCCATGCAGATGCTGTTTGAAGTAGTGCTCTTCACTGCCGGAATTTGGCTTTGCGGGAATATCGGGAAAACCAGTCAGGCCGCGAATCAAATCGCCCTGAGTTTGGCTTCGATGACGTTTATGTTTGCTATGGGCTTGAGTGTGGTTTCTATGATACGCGTTAGTAATCAGAGGGGCTTAAACGATTATAAACAATTAATAGTTGTGGCACGCTCCATCTTTTTATTGGCCATCATTATTGAAATTATCTTCGCGGTCATGTTTGTGGCACTGCATCAAATTTTGCCCTATTTGTTTTTGAATATGGAAAATCAAGCTCAATTGTTAGACAATCAGGAAGTGATTGCCATTGCAGCCAAACTTCTTTTGGTGGCAGCAGTTTTCCAAATTTCAGATGGTATTCAGGTAGTAGTTTTAGGGGCTTTACGAGGGTTACAGGATGTGAAAATTCCGATGTACATAACCTTTGTAGCCTATTGGATTGTAGGGTTTCCAATTTCGTATTACTTGGGCATCAAAACCGATTTAGGAGCTGTTGGGGTATGGATTGGATTACTGGCCGGATTGACAGCAGCGGCGGTCTTTCTTTTCCTCCGTTTTCATTACCTGACCAAAAAGTTAGCTTCAGAAAATACTTCCCAATAATTTGTAACTTCCCTTTCACAGTTGCGTATAATCACCATATAATTTAAAACAAGTAATATGATACTTTCTATTATTATTGGTGTTATCTTAATTATTATCAGCATTACGCTGAAAAACAATGTCAATCCACTCTCAAAATTTGTCAACCTATTCAGGATTCTAGGCTTTGTCGTCATTCTAATAGGGTTATTATCTTCAATCTTTAAACAAATTGACGCCGGTAAAGTGGGAGTCAAATCACTTTACGGTAACGTACAGCCCGATATTTTAGAAAGTGGTCTGCATATCGTTAATCCGCTTTTGGATATTACCGTTTTTGACGCACAAACCCAAAACTATACCATGTCGGCTATCCATGCCGAAGGCGCCCAAGATGGGGATGATGCCATTCGTGTTTTATCAAACGATGGATTGGAAGTGGTGATTGATTTGACTGTTTTGTATAGAGTCATTCCGGGGGATGCTCCCAAAATTTTAAAAAGCATCGGAGAGAACTATACCGATAAAATAGTGCGTCCGGTTACCCGAACCCGTATTCGTGACAACGCGGTTTATTATGATGCCGTGGCTTTATATTCTACCAAAAGAAACGAATTTCAGCAACGCATTTTCCAATCGATTGAACAGGACTTCAAGAAAAGAGGGTTGGTGTTAGAGCAACTGTTAATCCGAAACATCAATCTTCCGGCTTCGGTAAAAACAACTATTGAAGGTAAAATTAATGCGGAACAGGAAGCTCAAAAAATGCAATTCGTGTTGCAAAAAGAAAAACAAGAAGCCGAACGTAAAAGAGTGGAAGCCCAGGGTATAGCCGACTACCAAAGAATTATTTCGAGCGGCTTAACCGATAAGCAATTACAATACGAACAAATCAAAGCCCAAAAAGAGATTGCCACATCCTCTAATGCCAAGATTATTTTCATGGGCAAAGGAAGCGCTCCGGTGATTTTGTCGGATAAATAACTGTCAAGATAATAGAGGATAGACGAAGAGATGAAAGACCTTTGTTTATTGAATTAATTCTTTACTTTTGTCCTTTATCTATCAGTCCATCATCTATTACCTATTACTAAAATACAACAACTATGGAATTACCAAAATTCGTATTGGCCGACAACTCTGATTTTCCCGATGATATTTTTGTCATTCACCTTGACTTTCCCCGATTCATTATCAATTTAAAAGATGATGAAGTAGAGTTTCTGGAAGATTTAGAAGGCGAAGACGAAACCGAACTGGAGTCGGAAATGGAACATTTAATTACACTGGCCGGAGAATTCTATGATAAAGAAATGGAAGGCTACGAGGAGTAGTAATTCGTCAGCCATATCAGTAGACAGTTACATGTGACCGGCTAATTTAAAATACACATTCAATAAATTGAAGCCGCTTCAAAGGATGACCTTACATCAGTTGGAGCGGTTTTTTTATTTACATATGCTATGAAAAACCATTTCTGATGGCGTAAACAGCCAGTCCTACACGGGTTTTAAGTCCGAGTTTTTCAAATAAATTATCTCTATAGCTTTCTACTGTTCGCGGACTGCAGCACATTAATTCGGCTATTTCCTTATAGTTCATCTCGGTGATGGTGTATCTCAGAAACTCTTTTTCTCTTTCGGTAAGTTTAGAAACAGAACTGCTGGCCGTACCATTGATATTCGTATAAATAATTTTGGAAACCCATTCCGGATAGTAAAACCCATCTTCTATCATTTTGTTTAAGGCTATTTCCAAATCGCGTGGGTGAGTGTTTTTTAACAGATAACTCTTGGCACCGTTGCGTATCATTTTAATAACACCTTGTTCATCATTCTGCATACTCAACGCCATAATCTTAATCTCCGGAAAGTTCTCGTTTAACCACAAAGCAGTATCAAAACCATTCATCTCCGGCATACTGATGTCGAGCATTACAATATCGGGGAGGTTTCTCAGGTGGGCTATTTTGGTTATAAGTTCTCTGCCGTTTTCGCATTCAAAAATGACTTCAAAGTTGTTGAAATTAGAAATGATTCCTTTCAAAGCTTGTGCAATCAGCGTATGATCATCTACTATGGCAATGGTCTTTTTCATTTAAGTGGCAGGGTTACGGTTACTTTGGTTCCTATGCTAAGTTGACTTTCTAAGGTAAATTTACCTTCGAGCATTTCAGTTCTTTTTTTCATGTTTTTTAAGCCAATCCCGTTGGTGTAGGTTTTAGAAATATCAAAGCCTTTGCCGTCATCAACCAAGATCAGTTCGGTTGTTTTTTCGGTAACATTGAGTTGTAAAGTTAAGTTTTTGCATTCAGAATGCTTAATGCTGTTCTGAAAAAACTCTTGTAATATTCGAACCAAAATGGTTTTCGACTGGTAATCCAAATCAATGTCTTTGTTGTTGCAGATGATTTTTATCGTAAACAACTTTAGTTTCCGAACCCGTTCACATTCCTCTTTAATCAACTTATAAATGCTGTTTTTCTCTATGGCATTGTCGATAAGCGATTTGGTTAATTCCCGCATCTCAGCCAGGGATTCATTAATTAACAGACATACATTGTCAATACTCTCTTTGCTGTTGGGCGCTGTGTTTTCGTGCTCCAGTTGCTGGGTGTATAAACTCGCCAGGGTGAGTTTTTGTCCTATATTATCGTGAATTTCTTTACCAATGTATTCCATCGTTTGCTGTTGTATTTCGTATTTGGTGGTAAACAGCTGCATTTTATGGTGGTGTTCTACTTCGCGTTTTTCTTTGTCTACTATAAAATACTTGTAGATAAAGGCCCCGATGAAACAAATGTTTTCAAAGAAGTAACCAAAACACAAGTAATGAAAACCGGTATAAATACTCGTTTTAGAATTGACTGTGGAGTCCCAAAGGGCTAAGATTCCGGATACAAACAAAAAGGTAATCGCCAAAAACAAATACCGGAAGAACACTATCTTCATCCCTTTACCGATGTGGTAATAAAACAGTATCGAAATCAGATAAATGATGATGCGGGTTACTATAAAAAAAGGAAAACTTACCCTCACAAAATGGGGAAAGAGCAGCATAATGATAAAATAGACCACGGTAAACCCTATAAAGGAATGGTAAGCCTTTTTGAGTTTTTTATATTTTGCATCCTGCGACACCATAGCGTGGTAAATAAAGGAGCAAAATAGTAAAGCACTGAGCATTTGCAGACCGTCAACCACTAGCTGCATCACATTACGCCGGTCTGATTTTAACGGAAAATCACCAGTGTCTTTAACATAAACGGAGATGATAAACAATAATAAGCTAACTACATACAAACTGTAATACCGGTACGTCTTCGATTTAAAAAAGTAATTAAGATAAGCACTGGTAAACCCTACTAAACACAAAAAGCCTATAGTGAAAAAACATAGTCCAATAAAGAAGGGGTCGTTTAAAATCATACTACTCTTTTTGTGCGGTCCTATTGTCCGGCTTTGCATAGGAAGCTTTAAATTCCTGTAATTTACAAAGTAACTCTAACAGTCAGTAAATAAATACCGCCGGATACCCATATTTACATTAGTTAAACAACGGTATTTTTTAGGTTAATACAACATAGTAAATATAGTTTTTTACTCATCAATTCCTATAGCTAATTCATTCAAATTTGTAATGAATATTTATGTTTCATTGAAATATGTATCTGTCTATCGTTAAAAATGCTATTGCAGTTATCAATTAAATAGTAAACATACGCTACAAAAAAACACCTACTAAATCGAATGCGCTAATAAAAGTAACCCCGAACACTTTTTAGCATTCCCAGCATTGCGTTATCAGTAAATAAAGAAAACAAATAATTGTGGTTTATTTGAGTTGCTTCCTAAAGCCAGTCGTGTTTGCCCGCTGGCTTTTAGGACAGCATAAAAGAAAGTAAAGTATCAGCCAACTATTAGTAAACAAAGTAACATGACAAAACAAAACAAATCATTCAAAATCATTTTTGCACTTATCTGTTTTTTAGGCTTTAGTGTAAGTGTATTGGCAGTTCAAGCCCCGCCAGTTACAGGAATTGGCGTAGTAGTAAAGAAAAACCCGGGTGGTGGTGCCAGTAAAGCCACTACAGGCAAAGATGGTAGCTTTAGTTTAGAAGTAGTTAAAGGGTCGTATCTAATTTCTTTAGACAAAGCCCAGCTAATGAACGTAGGGCAAGAATTAGTAAAAGCCCAAAACCCAAAAAACAATTACCTTTTTAACGGAGATGGCACCCAACTGATAGTAGCCGAAAACGAAAACATCATCATGTCGCAATTAGAAAGTAGTGTGGATTCAGACTTGATTCTCATTACGGTAAAAAAGCCTACAACCTTAAGAGGAAGCTTGCTGTGGGATGATACGGTTATCAATCAACCTCAAACAGCGGGTTATGTTGGTCATGTTACTTTACTAAAAAGAAATGCTGCTCAAAAGCTTCAGGTTTTCTGCCCAACAGGAACCATAGGTTTAGATGGTAAATGTGTGCCTATAAAAGAACTCGAAAATACTCCGGCAGGAAATTCAGAAGCATACGTAGGTCATGTAACGCTGTTGAAAAAGAATAGTAGTGCATTACGTGTAACAGCAACTACAGACTGCCCACAAGGGTTTGAACTAAAAAATGGCAATTGTGTGCCCATAACTACAGTGGCCATAGCTGAAGGTATTGGTCACGTTACCTTATTAAAAAAGAATATTACTGCAATACGGCTAACATCCGGCACCGATTGTCCGGAAGGTTTTGAAATGAAAAACGGTGAATGTGTACCTATTACAACGGTCACAACAACATCGAAAACTGACGGCATTGGTCACGTTACTTTATTAAAAAAGAACATCACTGCAATACGGGTAACATCCGGCACCGATTGTCCGGAAGGTTTGGTTTTGAAAAATGGTGAATGTGTACCTATAACTACGGTAACCGAAGCAAAAACAGCAGGCGGACCCATAGGAGGAATAGTCGTAAATGGAGGTAGTAATGGCGGCACTCATAAAGTTAAGCGCACAGGCCATGTAACTTTGTTGCGTTTTACCCATATTTATATTGGTGGCGGTGTTTTTAGTCCGAGTACAACTACCAAAGAAGCCGGTGTTGTTAACGGTATCGATATAAACCTTGGGGTGTACCAACCTATTTGGGCTTGGGAACAAAGCAATATATCGTTAGGGTTTAACGCAGGCGGTAGCTACACTACAGGCAATGGTGATTACACTTTAGACAACCGCTACACGGTGTATCAACTGCAAGGACAAAGTGCACCACCAGTAGTCTCAGAAAAAGGAGCTGGAAGTCCTAAAAATCAAGGGTTCAAATTTGAAGCAGGTCCGCAAATGAATATTCATCTGGGCGATATAACTGTTTCGCCTATCTTGAATGCCGCTTATTTGAGTATTTCGCAAAAAGCATTTGCCGTTACAGAAACGGTACAGGAAAACACCGTAGATTATCCGTATGATTTATTAACCCAAAAAGCAACCAAAACCAATGGTTTGGGTATTATTCCAAAAATCAGACTGGTATACAACATTACCCCACGAATCGGCATTTGGATAGAAGGTAGTTATATCATGGGACCAAAAATAGAAACCGAGAGTATTCGTTTTGTTCTTGACCCAACCATTCCCAGTGACAGCTATAACCTAGGCCATTTTAACGAAGGGCAATACATCACTACAAAAACCAAGACTAAGTATAGTGCTTTAGGAATTAATGGTGGGATTGTGATTAGTATTGGCGGTACAGCCAAAACTGATGGTATAGGACACGTTACCTTGTTGAAAAAGAATGGTCAGAGTATAAAAGTTATAGAATGTCCACCGGGGTTCACTATGAATAACGGTAAATGCGAGTTGATTGTTACGACTAATTCTGAGGTAAATCAAAGATGGACACCAATAGTTCCAAAACCCCAAAACAATGTAACCTATACTATATCTAATGGAATGTTGAACGGCAAAAAAGAACTGCTAGATAAAAACGAAGTCATTCAAATAGTCAAAAGCATTCAATCGAATGAAAGTAGTATTCAAACGATAGAAATACAAGTGGTAAATGATAAACCGGTATTGGTTACAACTACCACTAATGAAGTAATTACTATTCCGCTATATCAGGAAAATGGATATCTGATGCTGTCTAACTCAGCCACGGTTACTATTGTCGTTAATAATAAACCAACTACTACAGTCAAAGAAGTGAATTCTAATAAACACGACTATGTGGGTCATGTAACGTTATTAAGATAAAAAACAGTAAAACCAATCATGCACAAGGAGCTTTTCCATATTCAGGTACCTTACTTTCTATCCAATTTGTTGAATGTGACTGAAGTTACAGTTTACTCGTATGCAGCTTGTATTGTAATAGGAGCTTTATTGGCAACGGTTTATACAAAGTGGCGTGCTAAAAAAGAATTGGGTATTACAGCACTGCCTAATTCTTTCTTTTACTCCATCTTCATTGTGGGGTTTCTGGGAGGAAAACTATTCTATTATCTGGAAAGACCTTTATATTTTGTGTCAAATCCTAACCTTATGCTTGATAGTTTTTCGGGAGGTTTTGTGTTTTATGGTTCGTTTGTAACTATTATTCCGTTCATAATTTGGTATTTAAGGAAACGTAAGATTCCGGTTTTACCCATGCTCGATATTTTAGCAATAGCTACAGTAATCACCCAAATTTTGGGTAGAACCGGTTGCTTTCTGGGCGGATGTTGTTATGGTACACCAACGGATACTTTCCTGGGGGTTGTTTTTCCTGACTCTAATGGTATTAGTGTTCATCCAACCCAACTATATGAAGTTTTTCTATTGTTAATTATACTGCTATTTACACTTTATATCAAACAAAAAAAACAGTTTGAAGGAGAAGCATTCTTAACCTATATCATTTTATATGCCTTTTGCCGATTTTTTTTAGAACTGTTAAGAGGTGACAAAAGAGGGTATATCATTGATGGTTTTCTTTCTCATTCACAAGGTATAGCAATACTAATCATTACTATTGCTGTTGTCTATTATAAAAAATTACTAATCCAAAACTTTAAATTGTATGAAAATTAAAAGAATAAAAGCCTATTTACTATCCACGACTGTAGTTGTCGTGTTGTTGATCACAGCCACTTTAGTCATCGGGCCATCATGTACACCCGAGGTCAATCATAATGCTGTAGTTCCAAGATTATATTTGTCATTTTCGGCAGGTGAGAATCACACTTTGGGTGTTACCGACGAAGGGAAACTATTTGCCTGGGGAAGCAACAGTGACGGGCAATTGGGGACTACAAACCCTAACAACGAACTCACTCCCATTCAGATAGGAACAGAGACCAACTGGAAGTACATCTATGCCGGAGGAAATCAATCTATCGGTATAAAAAAAGATGGTACTTTATGGGGATGGGGTAATAATCAATTCGGACAACTTGGGTTAGGAACAAATACTTCTGTTTTTGTACCCACTCAAATAGGTACTGATACTGATTGGAAAACGGTATCAGTAGGCGTTCAACATGTACTGGCTTTAAAAAATGATGGTACACTTTGGGCTTGGGGTGCCAATGCTATGGGACAGTTAGGAATTAATGCTACTTCTGATATGAACGTTCCTTTTCAAGTAGGTACTGAAGCAACCTGGAAAGCAATTTCAGCAGGCTCAACCCATTCTATGGCAATAAAGAATAACGGAAGTTTATATGCTTGGGGGTATAATGGAAATAATTCTTTTGGAAATAGCTTGAGTACGGATAGTCTTATTCCGATTTTAGTTGATAGCAGTAATTGGATTGATATATCGGCCGGCGAAAATCATTCAGTAGGTATTAAAAGTGACGGTACACTTTGGGCAACCGGCAAGAATAACGAAGGACAATTAGGGATAAATGCTAATTATGATGTAGTGCTATTTGTCCAAATAGGTACTGATACCGATTGGCTAGATGTAGATGCCGGATACAATCATAACATCGCCAAAAAGCAATACAATGTTTGGACGTGGGGCCGTAATACATTCGGAAATTTAGGAGATACTTCAAATACTATACGATATGCACCGGTTAAAGTAGGTGATGAAGAGTATTGGGTAATCTTGGCCACCAAAGAAAATAGTTATATACAAACCAGATTTAGCGGCAAAGAATTATTTACTACCGGCAACAACAACGCTGGCCAAATCGGAAACGGAACAAGTACAAATAGTAATATATTCAAGAGGGTTTCAGGCTAATACTCCTAATTACACCCAACAGGTTTAGTTGCCTCCTAAAGTTGGTTACGTTTGCTAATCTACTTTTGGGCCAACAAGTGGTAAGTACTTAAATAGAGTAGTCTGGCTTTATACCATAGAATACCAATAATACTATAATAGAATTAGTTAGTTAGATTGAAAAATCCCGAGCCATTAATTGGGTCGGGTTTTTTTTGTTACCGTAGTCGCTTAAAACTAATTTCTTTTAATTTGGTTTTCAATCCCTTAGAAGGGCTGAAGGTAACTTTAGTTTTTTTGATGTTGGATTTACCTAAATCTTCCTCACTGTCGGCGGCAGTGCCCTGCAAGGTCAGCGCAAACGAACCCAGAAAATCAATATCCACGATATTTCCTTTCAAAAGCGATTCGCCTATCACTTTGGTTAAACCTACAATAACGCCATAACAATCGGCTTCGCTTACTGTAGACCGCGAGGCTACCATTTGGGCTAAAGTATCCAAATCTACCCGGCCCTGACTCACGGCACAAGGATAGTATTTAATTTCGGGCGGGCTTACCTGCATGTTCTTTTTAGGTACCATTTTAAACGTAACAGCCATACTTTTTAAATTTATAAGGTTACTGTTTTTATCGGGTGCTTATCCATTGGCTAAAACATGTACGGCATTGGGGTAAAAGATGTACATCTTCTAAACCAAACATGTACATCTTTTTATAAAAACATGTACATCTTTTTAAAAAGTGTTCCGCACCATTTTAAAAACTACTACTGATGATTTGAAAAAGCAATAAGGACTAAGTTGTTCCCTGTTACTTTTTGAAGTAAAAGGCCAGCAAATTTTGTGCCGCAGAAAAAGGGGAGAGTTGGTTTTGAAGTACTTCCTGTTGGGTAGTAGCCAGCAGTTGGGCTATATCGGGATGTTGGTAAAAGTTTTGTTTGAGTTGTTCGTTGATGGTTTCCATCATCCAGTACAAACTTTGTTCCTGACGCTTGTCTTCAAAATAGTGGTTGCCTTTAACCAATTCTAGATAAGCGGAAATGGTTTCCCAAACAGCATCAATGCCGGTTTTTTCATAAGCACTGCAGGTGGAAACTGTTGGGGTCCAACCCGAGTTTTTGGCCGGAAATAAATGCAAAGCCCTGTTGAATTCGGTTTTAGCCAATTTGGCTTTAGCAATGTTATCTCCATCGGCTTTATTGATAATGATAGCGTCTGCCATTTCCATAATCCCTCGCTTGATGCC
>Ga0066441_1000395_pt1 | contig 10718 bp, 8 predicted proteins | sample LakWasMet61_LOW9_2_FD_59529 | JGI IMG/M metagenome (GOLD analysis project Ga0066441, IMG submission 59529) | Freshwater sediment methanotrophic microbial communities from Lake Washington under simulated oxygen tension - Sediment Metagenome 61_LOW9 | ecosystem: Environmental > Aquatic > Freshwater... | reverse complement strand
TTTCATCCTTGAGAACCGGAAATGTGCGACCGTACTTGGTAGGCGGTGTATCCTCTACATTAAATCTTTCCAGTAATTCGAAATCAAAAGATGATAACCTGCAACAAAAATTCAGGGTAAAACCGTGGACGCAAAATTATACTTTTGGCTTTGGTGTTGATTTGTATTTCGAGTACTTCAAATTCTCTCCTTCCATTCGTGGTGTTTTTGGCTTTAAAGACGAATTGATTCGCGACTATGACCCTAACAGTCCCTGGACAGGCAATGTAGAATCATTGAAAACCCGTGCAGTGCTTATTAATTTCACTTTCCACTAAGAATTTCTTTTAAACTCACTCAGGAAGATAGCAGTGGCTGTGGCTACATTTAAACTTTCGGTTTGCTGTAAGTCTCCAAATCTTGGAATGGCAATACGGTTTTTTATGTTTTTTTCTAAAGCAGTCGAAATTCCGTTGGCTTCATTGCCGAGAACCAATATTCCTTCTGCCGGTAACTTTTCTTTATAAACATTTTCCCCATCCATAAAAGTACCGAAAACAGGCAATGTGCTCTTTGAAAGATAAGCATTCAAATCCACATAACAAACATTCACCCGGGTTATAGAACCCATGGTAGATTGAATTACTTTCGGATTGTAAACATCTACCGTTTCTTTGGAACAGAGTAATTGTTTGACACCAAACCAATCACACAAACGGATAATAGTTCCCAAATTTCCCGGGTCGCGAATATCATCTAAAGCTATTATCAAGCCGGAGTTTTCAATTTCAGTTTCTTTCGGAATTTTAAAGAGTGCCAAACACGAACTCGGAGAACTTAGCGCTGTAATGCGTTTCATATCCTGTTCATTAACCATTGTCTTTTGCGAAACTGTAACCTTCGGAAAAATATCTTCGGTAACAAATAAATGTTCTAGCACAAAATTTGATAGTAACAATTCCTGTATTACTTTTACGCCTTCAGCAAGGAACAATTGTTCCTCATTTCGGTATTTTTTATGTTGAAGACTGGTAATTAATTTTATTTGGTTTTTACTAACCATAAAATACTGTACTTTTGAATTAAATATTTCGCAACACTTGAAAAATAGTATCACAAAAATATCATTATTTATTCTAACTGGACTAATTATCTTTGGTTGTAACACCACAAAAAGAGTACCTGATGGAAAAAGGCTTCTAAACAAAAATGATATTTATGTTGATGGCAAAAAAGACAACTCCGAAGACATCTTCAATCAGCTGTATCAAAAACAAAACACTTCCATTTTAGGGTATCACCTTCGTTTGAACATTTATAATTTGGCTAAGCCAAAATCCGATTCGCTGTTCAAAGCCAAAATGATTAAAAACCCGCAACGCTATTACCGAAAAGCAAAATGGTTATCCAAAAAACAAGTCAAACGATTGGGAGAATCTTTCCTGTACTCGGGCAAAGATAATTTCCTGCGAAAAACGGGTGAAGCTCCGGTAATTTTAGACACCACAAGCACCCGTAAATCATTAAGACGATTAAAATCATACTATTTCAACAGAGGGTATTTTGACGTTACTACCAAGTACAAAATTGACAGTCTTGATGCAAAAAGAGTCAAGCTCAAATACGACATTACCACCGGAACGCCCTACATTCTTGACAGTATCAACAGCTACATTACCAGCGCTCCTTTGGATTCGATTTACCAATTGAGAAAGAAAAACTCATTTATTAAAACCGGCAAACGTTATGAAACGGCCGATTTTGATAATGAAAGAAGTCGAATAACCGAAGATTTCAGAAACAATGGTGCTTATCGTTTTCAGCAAAACTATGTGGCTTTTGATATTGATACTATTGCCAAAACCCATAAAGCCAAAGTGGATTTGATAATTGAAAATGAATCTGTTCGTATAGATGACAGCATTAAAACAGCTCCTTTCGAACTGTACAAGATTAGTAAAGTAAATATTTTCACAGACCACAGCGCTTCAGACCCCAATGCAAAAATAAGCGACAGCACAGTTTACAAAGACTTCACGTTATATAGCGTTAACAAATTAAAATACCGTCCGAAAGCCATAACCGACGGCGTTTTTGTAATCAAAGGCAATTATTTTTCAGACAACAAAACTACGCTTACTTCTAAGTACCTGAGTAATCTTAAGGTATTCAACTACCCGTTGATTCAATATATAGAAGACAAAACACAAAAAAATGCTTTAATTGCCAACGTGTACCTTACACCAAGGAAGAAATATACTTTTGGTTATTCTAACGATTTTACCCATTCCAACATTCAGGAGTTTGGTATTTCCGGGAATACTTTTTTAGCTATACGAAATGTGTTCAATGGCGCCGAAACCTTTGATATTGGATTCAGAGGCAATATTGGTTCTTCAAAAGACTTGGCTAATCCTAACAACAATTTCTTCAATATTTCGGAAATTGGGGTGGATGCCAACTTGAATTTTCCACGTTTGTTTTTGCCATTTAAAACGGATAAAATCATCCCAAAAACCATGATTCCGTATACCAAGATGAGTATCGGTTATGCCAAACAAACCAACATCGGATTGGACAAACAAAATTTCACGAGCTCGCTTGCTTACAACTGGACTCCCAAAAAAGGGATCAATTTTAAATTTGATTTGTTCAACATTCAGTTTGTAAAAAACCTGAATCCGACGAATTATTTTAACATCTATAAATCATCCTACAACACCATAAACGCCATTGCCAAAAACTACACTATTAATCCGGAGTATACTGATGCAAATGGTGATTTAAAAATAGAAAGCGGCGTGTTAGGCTTTGCTACAGATGCACTAACCAACCCCAGCTTAGGCATTACTGCTGCTGATTCAAAATCTATATTAAGTATAGTAGAAAGAAGAGTCCGGTTGACCGAAAATAACCTGATTTTTGCTTCGAGTATTTCTTACTCTAAAACATCGCAACGCGATTTGTTTGACAACCAGTTTTATGCGTTCAAGACCAAATTAGAATCGGCCGGAAACATGCTTTCTTTGTTAGCTCGTGCAGCCAAACAGTTAAAAAATCAAAACGGCGCCAATACCATTTTTGATGTCGAGTTCTCGCAATACATCAAAACCGAACTTGAATTTATCAAACATTGGGATTTAAAAAGAAAAAAAGTACTGGCTTCTAAAGCTTTTTTCGGCATTGCTATTCCTTACGGAAACTCTACCAGTATTCCCTTCTCGCGAAGTTATTTTGCCGGTGGTTCAAATGACAACAGAGCTTGGCAGTCCTATAGCTTAGGCCCGGGAGGCAGCAGCAGTATTTTGGATTTTAATGAGGCCAACATGAAACTGATGCTTAGTACAGAATTGCGTTTTAATATTTTTCAAAAACTTAATGGAGCGCTTTTTGCCGATGCCGGAAACATTTGGAACATTTTAGACAACACTACCTTTGAACCCTCCATTTTCAGAAACCTGAAATCATTAGAGAACATGGCGCTGGGTACCGGATATGGTTTACGATATGATTTTAATTTCTTTATACTGCGTATAGATATGGGATTCAAAACTTATAATCCGGCGCTTACAGAAGATAAATGGTTCAAGGAGCTTCGCTTCGATAAATCGGTTTTAAATATTGGAATAAATTATCCTTTCTAAAATTAGAAATTATTATTTTTGTACACTTAACTTAAAAACAACCATAACAATGGCTCACAATATCAAACCCGGAGTGGCAACAGGTGATGAAGTACAGGCGATTTTTAACTATGCTAAAGAAAAAGGATTTGCACTTCCGGCGGTAAACGTAATTGGTTCAAGTACTATTAATGGCGTTTTAGAAACGGCTGCTAAATTAAATGCCCCTGTGATTATTCAATTTTCAAATGGTGGTGCCGCTTATAATGCCGGAAAAGGATTGTCTAATGACGGTCAAAAAGCTGCTATACTTGGTGGCATTGCCGGAGCCAAACACATTCATACTTTGGCCGAAGCTTACGGAGCTACTGTAATTCTTCATACCGATCATTGTGCCAAAAATTTATTGCCTTGGTTAGACGGTTTGTTAGATGCCTCTGAAAAGCATTTTGCCGAAACCGGAAAGCCACTTTACTCCTCTCACATGATTGATTTATCAGAAGAGCCATTACACGAAAACATCGAAATCTGCAAAGAATATTTGATCCGTATGAGTAAAATGGGCATGACTTTAGAAATCGAATTGGGTATTACCGGGGGTGAAGAAGACGGCGTTGACAACTCAGATGTAGACAGTTCCAAATTATACACCCAGCCTGATGAAGTAGCTTATGCTTATGAGGAATTGATGAAAGTTTCTCCAAAGTTTACTATCGCTGCAGCTTTCGGTAACGTACACGGGGTTTACAAACCGGGTAACGTAAAACTGACTCCGAAGATTTTGAAAAACTCTCAGGATTATGTGCAGAACAAATTCAACACAGGACACAATCCGGTGGACTTTGTTTTCCACGGAGGTTCAGGTTCTACTCTGGAAGAAATCAGAGAAGCGATTGGCTACGGTGTTATCAAAATGAATATCGATACCGATTTACAATTTGCATTCACCGAAGGTATCCGCGATTATATGGTTACTAAAATTGATTACTTAAGAACCCAAATCGGAAGTCCGGACGGAGCCGATTCACCCAACAAAAAACACTACGATCCAAGAAAATGGATACGTGAAGGCGAACTGACTTTCAACAAAAGATTAGAACAGGCCTTTGCTGATTTAAATAACGTTAATACTTTATAAATTTCAAATTACGAATTACGGGACAACTCATAATTCATAATTCATAATTCACAATTCATTATGGCTTGGTTTAAAAGAACAGAAAAAGGGATTACTACCGCAACCGAAGATAAGAAAGACGTACCTAAAGGACTTTGGTACAAATCACCAACCGGAAAAATCATCGACCAAGATGAATTGGCTCGTAACCTTTGGGTAAGTCCGGAAGACGATTTTCACGTTAGAATCGGCAGTAAAGAATACTTCGAAATCTTGTTTGACAACAACGAATTCAAAGAATTGGATGCTAAGATGACATCCAAAGACCCACTGCATTTTGTGGATACTAAGAAATATTCAGACCGTTTAAAAGATGCCATCGATAAAACCGGATTGCACGATGCGGTTAGAACCGGAGTGGGGAAATCAAAAGGGAATGACCTGGTAGTTTGCTGTATGGACTTTGCTTTTATCGGCGGTTCTATGGGAGCGGTTGTGGGTGAAAAAATTGCCCGTGGTATTGATTATGCCATTAAAAACAAAACCCCTTTTGTGATGATATCCAAATCGGGAGGTGCCCGTATGATGGAGGCCGCTTACTCGTTGATGCAGTTGGCTAAGACTTCGGCCAAATTAGCGCAGTTAGCTGAAGCTAAAATTCCGTACATCTCTTTGTGTACCGACCCAACTACAGGTGGAACTACCGCTTCTTATGCGATGTTGGGAGACATTAATATATCCGAACCGGGTGCATTGATTGGTTTTGCCGGTCCCCGTGTAGTGCGTGATACCACCGGAAAAGATTTACCGGAAGGTTTCCAAACGGCTGAATTCGTATTAGACCACGGTTTCCTTGACTTCATTGCCCCAAGAAAAGAATTGAAAGACAAAATCAACTTGTACATCGACTTGATTCTGAATCAGGATGTGAGATAGGTTAATTACCACTTCATTATACAGAAAACACAAAGTTAGCGCTTTGTGTTTTTTTTATGCTCAGCACTAACTCGAAACGCCATCAGGAGCATTTTTAAAAGCCATAAGCATCCGTCTGAAATTTTACCGCGGTAAATTACTCAAGTTACCGCGGTAAATTGGATAAGTTACCGCGGTAATTTAAAAAAGTCATGCTGAGGAGTTAATCGGTTACTCAGGAGGAACTGAAAAGGTTATCCTGAGTCGAAAAAGAAATCCTTCTTTTCAACCGGAAAGTTTATTTTGAAATTGATAAATACCGCACAAAAGAAATTGTGGGTAACGAGCCGATTACATGCCGCTGCGGATGGCTTCTACTGGGTCTAAACGGGAAGCGGAAATAGCCGGAAGTATACCGGAAATCAACCCGATGATAGCAGCTAAACCGGTACCTAACAAGATATTGCCCATCCCGAGTACAAACTCAAAATCGAGCACTTTGGTTAGTATCATGGCGATAATCCATACTAAAAGCAAGCCTATCAACCCACCTATTACACAAAGAATGATAGCTTCGAACAGGAATTGAAAAAGGATAAATTTATTTTTAGCCCCGAGAGATTTTTGAATACCTATGAGGTTGGTTCTTTCTTTTACGGAAACAAACATGATGTTGGCAATACCAAAGCCCCCCACCAACAGCGAGAACAAACTGATAATCCAGCCTCCTACTTTAAGACTGCCTATGATATTGTCAATCATATCGGTAAGTCCGGCCAGGATATTAACGAAAAAATTATCGATATCGCCTTGCTTCACCCCTCTTAAGTTGCGGAGTTTTTGTGAAATCTCGCCTTTCAGTTGTTCAATATCGGCTCCTTTCTCGGGTTTAATGATAATTACGGGTAGTACCTGCTCATTGTTATCACCATAAATTCTTCTCAAAAAAGTAGATGGGAAAAAAGCTGAAGTATCATCCCCTCCTCCTATATCGATTCCGGAGCCTCCTTTCTTTTTGGTCACTCCAATAACCGTAAATTGCTGCCCGTACATACGAACGGTTTTTCCAATAGGATCAGAATCGTCAAACAAACTTTTGGCAATATCATAACCCAAAACCACTACTTGTTTACCCGAATTGGATTCGGCTTCATTAAAAAAACGTCCTTCTGAAAACTCCATGCGCTGAACATCTACAAATTCGGAAGTTACCGGTACCATATTGACTGCCGAAACTGTTTTGGAATCTTGTTTTATGTTTTGACTGTTGGTGAAATATTGAAAACAGGTGTTCTCTACTTGATTCAATGAACCTTTTAAGTATTGGTATTCTTCAAACGTTACGTTCGGGAATTGTTCTCTTTTCCAACGCGGCACTTCGGTTGGCCCGAAAGACTGACTGGTTAAATAAATGGTGTTTTTATCTAACGTACTTAAATCGGCTTTAATTTTTCGGTCTAAAGAATCTACCGCCGCCAACACGGCAATGATAGAAAAAATACCGATGGTAACGCCTAAAAGAGAAAGCATAGTTCGCAATTTGTTGTTGCGCAAAGCATTCATGGCAAAGGCAAAACTCTCTTTAAGCAGTCGAAAGTACAGTAGCATTGATGGATGGTTTATGGAATTGTAAATTTCTATAAAAATAATGGAAATCACTACAATTTTATTGCATGCTGTATTGGTGTCAAAAAATAAAATAATGTTACAAGTCGGGCTTGAATTTTGGCTCGAAAAAAACTACTTTTGTCGCTTAAACACAACTACACAATGAACACTACAAAAACCATTAAATCGGCACTGATTTCGGTCTTTTCAAAAGACGGTTTGGAGCCGATTGTTCGAAAACTACACGAACAAAACGTAACCATTTACTCCACAGGAGGCACCGAAGAATTCATTAACAACCTGGGTATTCCGGTAGTTCCGGTGGAAGAAGTCACTTCTTTTCCTGAAATTCTTGGCGGAAGAGTGAAAACCCTGCACCCAAAAATCTTTGGAGGCATCCTGAACCGTCAGGACAATGAAACCGACATAGCCCAAATGAAGGATTTTGAAATTCCTCAGATTGATTTGGTGATTGTTGATTTATATCCGTTTGAAAAAACGGTAGCTTCAGGAGCGAGCGAACAGGATATTATTGAGAAAATTGACATCGGCGGGATTTCATTGATTCGTGCTGCTGCCAAAAATTTCAAAGATACCGTAATCGTGGCATCGGTAAATGAATATGCTACGGTACTGGATTTGATTTCGGCTCAAAACGGCGCTACTACTTTGGAACAAAGAAAATTGTTAGCTACTAAAGCTTTCCACGTTTCGTCACATTATGATACTGCGATTTTCAACTATTTTAATACCGATGAAACGTATTTCAAAACCAGTATTGACAACGGACAAATCTTGAGATATGGTGAAAACCCTCATCAGAAAGGCTTCTTCTTTGGCGAATTTGACAAAATGTTTACCAAATTACACGGCAAGGAATTGTCGTATAACAACCTGTTAGATGTTGACGCTGCGGTGAATTTAATCATGGAATTCAAAGAAAACGAACCAACATTCGCTATCTTAAAACACAATAATGCCTGCGGGTTAGCTACAAGAAGCACTATGAAAGAAGCGTATTTGGCCGCTTTAGCCGGTGACCCGACTTCAGCTTTTGGCGGAGTTTTGATTGCCAACGGCAACATTGATTTGGCTACTGCTAATGAAATCAACAGTCTTTTCTGCGAAGTAGTGATTGCTCCTGGTTATGATGAGGATGCGATTGCTGTTTTATCCGAAAAGAAAAACAGAATCATCTTGGTACAACACGATGTAGCATTACCAAACCGTCAAGTCAGAACTTGCTTAAACGGACTTTTGGTCCAGGACAGAAACAATATTACGGATGCCAAAGACCATTTAAAAGTGGTAACCAACACCGCGCCGACTGCACAGGAAATTGACGATTTATTATTTGCATCCAAAATTTGTAAAAATACTAAATCAAATACGATTGTATTTGCAAAAAACAGTACATTAGTGGCATCGGGAACCGGACAAACGTCGCGAGTGGATGCTTTGAAACAAGCCATTGAAAAAGCCACTACTTTTGGATTCGATTTACACGGAGCCGTGATGGCAAGCGATGCTTTTTTCCCTTTTCCGGATTGTGTGGAAATAGCGCACAACGCAGGAATTACGGCTGTTATTCAGCCTGGAGGCTCGATAAAAGATGAATTGAGCATCACATTTTGCAACGAAAATAAAGTTGCTATGGTATTTACAGGAACACGTCATTTTAAACATTAATTTGTTTAACTTTGTCCGTTAAAAATTTATAAACATTTAAACCCTTAAAAAACTTATGGGATTTTTTGATTTCATGACCGAGGATATAGCAATTGACCTTGGTACAGCCAACACTCTGATAATTCACAATGACAAAGTTGTAATTGATAGCCCCTCAATTGTTGCTCGTGACCGAATATCGGGCAAAATCATCGCCGTTGGAAAAGAAGCCAACATGATGCAGGGTAAAACACATGAAAACATAAAAACCATTCGTCCGTTAAAAGATGGGGTTATTGCCGATTTTGATGCGTCTGAAAAAATGATTTCGATGTTCATCAAAAGCATTCCGGCTTTAAAGAAAAAAATGTTTACTCCTGCACTGAGAATGGTAGTTTGTATTCCTTCGGGAATTACTGAAGTGGAGATGCGTGCGGTAAAAGAAAGTTGTGAACGCGTAAACGGAAAAGAAGTATACTTAATCCACGAACCAATGGCAGCAGCAATTGGTATCGGTATCGACATTATGCAACCTAAAGGAAACATGATTGTAGATATCGGAGGTGGAACCACAGAAATTGCGGTTATCGCTTTGGGCGGAATTGTGTGTGACAAATCGGTTAAAATTGCCGGTGACGTTTTCACCAATGATATCGTGTACTACATGAGAACCCAACACAATTTATTCGTAGGAGAAAGCACTGCAGAGAAAATCAAGATTACCATTGGAGCGGCTACGGATGATTTGGAAACACCACCGGACGACATGTCGGTACAAGGTCGAGATTTATTGACCGGTAAACCAAAACAGGTAGAAGTATCATATAGAGAAATCGCTAAAGCTTTAGACAAATCCATTCAACGTATTGAAGATGCTATTATGGAAACGTTATCACAAACGCCTCCTGAGTTAGCAGCGGATATCTACAACACCGGAATCTACCTTGCAGGTGGAGGTTCGATGTTGAGAGGATTGGACAAACGTATTTCTCAAAAAACTGATTTACCGGTTTACATCGCTGAAGATCCGTTAAGAGCGGTGGTTCGTGGCACTGGGATGGCGCTTAAAAATATTCCGAAATTCAGAAGTATTTTAATTAAATAATTAAGAGGTTAACCCCAATTATTTTTTATCTTTATTTCGGCGGATATTTATAACAATCATTATACAGTTTAAAAATGCAGCAAATTTTTAATTTTATACTTAAAAACAGTAATCGCTTACTGTTTTTGCTGCTTTTGGTAATATCCTTTTCGCTTACGATTCAATCCCATTCTTATCACAAAAGTAAAATCATCAGCTCGGCCAATTTCTTTACCGGCGGGATTTACGATAGGATAAACAACGTTAACGAATATTTCAGCCTGAAATCGCAGAACGACGAGTTGGCATTGGAAAATGCCCGCTTAAAATCGCTTTTATACAATCAAAAAGACACTACAAAAGTGCCTCAGATTGACACCATCAAAGGCGTTAAGAAAACGGAGATTATTGTTTCAAAAGTCATTCACAACTCCTACAGCATTCACGAAAACTACCTAACCATCAACAGCGGAGAAGCTGCCGGTGTCCGTCCTGACATGGGAGTCATCAACAGTGCCGGGATAGTGGGTATTGTAGATAAGACTTCGAAAAACTACGCCACGGTTATCAGTATTTTGAATATCAATTCGAAAATCAATGCCAAAATCAAAAAGTCGAATCACTTTGGTTCGTTGGTTTGGAATGGAAAGAGTACCGGTTTTGTGCAGTTGATTGACGTGCCGAGATTGGCTGGTGTTCGCAAAGGTGACACTATTGTTACCGG
>Ga0066441_1000372_pt1 | contig 11200 bp, 8 predicted proteins | sample LakWasMet61_LOW9_2_FD_59529 | JGI IMG/M metagenome (GOLD analysis project Ga0066441, IMG submission 59529) | Freshwater sediment methanotrophic microbial communities from Lake Washington under simulated oxygen tension - Sediment Metagenome 61_LOW9 | ecosystem: Environmental > Aquatic > Freshwater... | reverse complement strand
GATTTGAATGTTGGCGTCCTTGAAAAATTTCTCTAACTTTAGGAACTGAAATCCACACTACTCCAGCGAAAACTGCAGCAGCAGCAATGGCTGTAATGAATTTCTTTTTATGTTCCTTAAAAAAGTAAAAAGGTATGGCAATGATAAAAGCGAGAAGTGCCCCTCTCGTATAGGAAGTTACAAATCCAGCAAAGTTGATAATTGTAGCGATGACTAAAAGTTTAAAAGGAACATATTTTTCAATTTTCTTATAATTAAGAAACAATCCAACAATTAAAATACATAATATCGCTTCGCTGTGAGCATAGCTCATGAGCATTCCAAACATACCACAGTTTTGAGTTTTTGAAGTTGGGGGAGCCATTTTTAAAGGATTGAACCCAGTATAAAGTCCAATCATTCCAGCTGCTGAAGCAAGACTTGAGGAAATTAGCGCCGCCCAAAGAAGCGCTTTAATTTGCCCGTCTGTTGCCTTGTATTTTAGCCACCACGTGATCGGTGTCGCCATGAGTGCGCCAATTAAGTAATATTTAAACTTCATAATATTGAAATATTTTAAAGAAAGCGGATCTTTTGCTGTAATTGCAATACTGATGGGAACAAGGATTGAAAAAACAATTAATGCCCAATTGCTAATAGATAATTTTTTCCAGTTTGTTTTTGGCAAAAAATAAAGAACTGGAAAGGCGATCAAAACGTGTGAAAGCGCCATGAAGGAAATCGACATTAGAAATCCCAACGCAAGTACCATTAGAGAACCAAAAATCATGTATGCCATATTCATCCTTTTTTTTGCTGATGAAAGATTATAACAGTGTAGGGGAAGGAAAATCATTAAATTTTCTTTGCAATTTTTGATTGCCAATCAAAAACAGTTAAACATGAATCAAGCTTTACAATTTCCACTGGCTTAATGGCTGAGAGATTCTCTGGGCTTTATCTTAAATCACGTTACCTCCGAAGATCAGAGCCTTCCTTGCAATCTCATTCAGTGCTATAATCTTAACATGGGAAGAAAGGCAGTGTTTAACAATCAAATTTTTGAAAACTGGTTAGATAAAAAATCAGATGAGATTTTATCTAAAGTTGATCGAGAAAAAATCTCGAACGAAGAGCTGATTATTCTAATTTTAAAAGCGCGAACAAATCACTTTGATCACATGGATGAAGAAATTAAATCAGACCTGAAAACAGTCGATCAAAAGATCAATAGCCTTGATAAAAGCATAGATGGCCTTGACAAGAGAATAGATCGTCTTGATAAGAGAATAGATGGCTTTGATAAAAGAATAGATGGTCTTGATAAGAGAATAGATGGTCTTGATAAAAAAATGGACAGTCGCTTTATGTGGACCATTGGATTAATGGCTGCAGGTTTCTCTGGGCTTTATCTTAAATTATTTCTCCCATAAATATTTCGAGGCTGCCGAAGCAACCCCGAAAAAATTTACATTTTAACTTTATTCAAGGATTAGCTTTTAACTGCGATTGTGAAATGATTGGTCCTTGGTCAAAATATACAAAAGTCTGGCGCTATTTATACAAAGACAGTTACTATCCCGATTTACAAGATTACACTTTTTTCATGTTTTAGTTGTTTTAAATGAAATATAATTCCGCCATGAAATTTAAAATCTTAAGTTATTTATTAAATACAGAATGGCTCAATTTATTGGGGAGTGAATTTAGCAAGGAATATTTCTCCAATTTAGAAGAAAAACTTATTGAAGCTTACACCACCAAAACAATCTACCCCCCCAAAGACCAAATCTTCTCCGCCTTCAACCTAACCCCATTCGAAAAAGTAAAAGTAGTCATCATCGGCCAAGATCCATACCACGGACCAAACCAAGCCCACGGCCTCTGTTTCAGCGTCCAGCCAGGCATTAAAACCCCACCATCGCTGGCAAACATCTACAAAGAAGTTGAAAGCGACCTCAACATCAAAATGCCTCCACACGGCCATTTAAAAGCCTGGGCTGAGCAAGGCGTGCTCATGTTGAATTCAATCCTCACAGTGGAAGCGGGCAAACCGATGTCGCACAAAAATCTAGGGTGGGAGCAATTCACAGATAAAGTCATCGATCTGATCAACGAAAAAAAAGAAAACGTAGTGTTCATGTTATGGGGAAGCCCTGCGCACGCAAAAGCTAAAAACGTCGATCCGAAAAAGCATTTAATTTTAAAATCTGTACATCCATCGCCACTTTCTTCATACAGAGGCTTCTTTGGCTGCAAGCACTTCTCTCAATGTAATGATTATTTGATTTCTAAGGGAATTGAACCAATCAACTGGCAGCTTTAGTTCCGACACTCAACAAGAAAATAAGCTCGAAACGTCCGTCTCTTCCGAATCATCTCCATCTCATAAACCCATTTAGGAAAAAGAGAAAAATCAATACGACATTGAGACGATTTTAAAACCTCGTTTCTCTCATCAAGCGTTCTCGCCAGAAAATAAACATGCGAATCAGACTTCGCAAGCGCCACTACTTCTTCCGGTTTATAAACAACATAATGAATATCATTTTTCAGATAAAACTTTGTATAATCCTCAAAGAAGCCGCTCACATAAACCTTCGTCACCGGCTCAGCCTTGTAATAAAGATGCTCATAGTAGCTCATCATATTCGAAGCTGGCGTAAGACAAGTCCAGACGAGAAGAGGCATATTGAAAACCAGGAAAAATATTTTCCACGAGTTTTTCACATTGATTTTTAATTCTTGAATCAAAAAGGGGAGCATGGCCGGAAGAAACAGCGCCATCGGAAAAATAAAACGTAGTTCCTTATGACCGATCAAACAATGAATGACAAAAAACGGCAGCGTCATCCATGTCAATAAACTCAAAGGAAAGCGAATCCAAAGCACAAAAAACACAAAAATAAAAAAAATCGAAAGCGGGGGAATTCCATCCTTAAAGGCCTGGATAAAATAATCGTACCAGGGAGTAACCCCGAACTCGGCCGCGTACTTCTGCACAACGTTCATGTAAAAGTAGTTATACGGCGTGAAAGTTAATTTCCCAAAGTAGTAAGAATCCAGAAGTGTATTAAGACCGACAAAAACAAAAAAACTCGCAGTCAGCACAAATGCTTTCTTAAAAGAATACTTCCTGAACAGCATAAACCACAAAACCGTCGGAGCAATCATCACCGCCATTTGAAAACGCAAAACAAAACTCACCGCGAACATCAAACCGGCAAGCACTCCATTTGATAATCTCGTCTCGCGGGCATCTTTAATCAAACAATAAAGACCGAAAATAAAGAAACTAAAGCAAAGATTTTCATTCGATGTACGTGCATGCAAAAAAGGGATGAACCAGATGAGCGAAGCAAAGAAGAAATACCAATCGCGAGCCGCCAGCGTTTTAAAATCATCCTCAAAACACTTATAAAGCGTCCAAAGCGAAGCCACGCCGATAAAAGAAGAAAGAAAACGGTAAAGAACCGCAAGATGAAATGGATTCGGCTTAAAAAACAGCAGCCACACTTTCGAAGGCCAGATATACATCAGCGGCTGAAGCCACGGCCGGATCATCGCATGAAACTGCATCGAAAGATAACTGCGGTCGTAAAATCCAAGCGCATTACCCACAACCTGAAGCACCTCGCGCTGCTCATCGTGGCGGTAAAAACCAACGGAGAAGATCACAGCGAGCAGATGAAAAAACAATCCCCAGTAAATGTATTTGCGGGCCTTGGCTGAAATCATACTTACCTAAGAGAAAAGCATTTCAAAATCTTTCATCGTCAATCGACCAGAGAACACCTGATCATCATCCGTAGAAAGAAGATCCGAGAACAACTGTTTCTTTTCTTCTTGAAGCTTTAAGACTTTTTCTTCCACGGATCCCTTGATCAGCGGACGATAAACCGTCAGTGTATTTTTCTGACCAATACGGTGAGCTCTATCAATCGCCTGAGATTCAACGGCCGGGTTCCACCATGGGTCCATGATGAAAACGTACGACGCTGCCGTCAGGTTGAGACCCACACCACCGGCCTTGAGTGAAATAAGGAAAATCGGATTTTTCCCGGACTGGAAAAGCTCCACTTGTTCCTGGCGCTTATTAATACTCTGGCTACCGTCGATGCGTGAATATTTCCAATGCTTCTCGCGGAAATAATGTTGAATAATATCGAGATAAGTCGTGAACTGCGAAAAGATAATCGCCTGATGACCTTCTTCCAAAATGGCCTCAAGAGTCTCAAGCAAAAATTCAATCTTTGTCGAATCAATACTCTTATAACTCTGATCAGCACCACGATTTTGCCACAAACAATTCTGACGAAGTTGCAATAATCCGCGGAGGATTTCACCGTACTTCGCTGAAGAAGTTGAATTGTTGATTCGCGATCTGATCGCCGCCATATTGTTGAGGTAATGCTTTTGCTCTTCCTCATTAAATTCGAGATAAACATTATTTTCAATTTTCGGAGGAAGATCGTGAAGAACCTGCGCCTTCGTCCGGCGTAAAATAAATGGCGACGCCGTTCTTCTGGCAATACCGCGAGTTTTTGTATTCGAAACCGCGCGTACAAACTGCAGATCACCCCAAATACCCGGCATCGAAAGATCGAGAATATTATAAAATTCCGATAAATCGTTTTCGACCGGAGTACCCGTCAAACAAATGCGGAAGTCCGCCTGAATCTTGCGGGCAGAAAACGCACCCAGGGATCTCACATTCTTTAAATGCTGAACTTCATCCAGAATCAAAATATCAAAATGCTGATTAGCAAACACAGCTTCTGATTCTTTCTTCATGACTCCATAAGAGGTGAGAATAATTTTTTTATTCATCGGAAACTCGCGCGAGCCACCGTGATAAATATGCATCTCCATATTGGAGAATTTTTGAATTTCTTTTTCCCAGTTGAGAAGAATCGTCACCGGACAGACAACGAGCACCCGCTCAATCTTGTCGTAAATACTTTGCAGAAACGTAATTGTCTGCAATGTCTTACCAAGACCCATATCATCGGCGAGACAGGCACCCAATCGATGTTCATAGAGAAATCGAATCCAGTTATAACCCGTCACCTGATAAGGACGAAGAGTCCCTTTCAATTCAACCGGCAATGGATAGGAAGGCATTTCTGTCAAAGACGCTAGCTTTTCACAAAGTTCAATCTCTTCCTGCGTGAGCGCGCCCTCAATCCCGATTTTTTTAAGTTCAAACAACTCAAAAATTCTGGCGCGGTTAAATGGCAGAATGAATTTCTTAAACTGCTTGCTTCCATCGATTTCTGTTTTCGTTTCAGTCGCTTCGTATTTAGTGTACTTCTGCATGAAACGGATCAGATCTTTTTGCTCTTTCGATAAAAGGATCAAGCCCTTTTTGGTAATAACCATTCCGGCTTCAAGATCCGCTTCCTGAATAACTGCCAGGTCATCCTGGTCAATATTCAATTCGAGATCAAACCACTTCGTCGAAGAAGAGCGTCTCTCAAAACGAATGCGTGAATTCCACTTGGAAATTTCATTGCGATCGTAATAAATCTCAATTCCATGTAACGTGACGATCCTGTGAAATTCTGTCAAACCCTGAAACACAATCGCAGGCTGAACATCGTAACGGACAGCTTTCAATTCCTTTTCAGTATGAGCGTAACGGAAAAACTGATCGCCGAAATTCGCCATCATCTGCAGAAACAATTCTTTCATTATAGAATTATCATAACGACAGAGAATTTTATTTGTCTGATCATAAGTCATAGTCTCATTATTCTTCTGTAGCTCGGTAACCAGCTGCTGGACACGAACCTTCTTTGAAGACGAGACAATAAACTTTTTGTAAACTTCAGTATTGTTCTTTAAGCTCTCGCCAACTGCGAGCATGAATTCATAAGCATCTTGCTTCTTTTTAAAGTGGTTCAAAACGCCGTGATTGAAAGTCATCTGAGTGAAAAATTCCGGCGGACTCACGAGCACTTCATTTTCGTCGAAGTATTCCAGGTTCACGTGAAGCAACCCTTTCTTTTCCGCAGGCGCGAGTGTGACTCTACACTTTGGTGTAATCGATCTGATTTCATCAAGAGGAGTATTATCGATCCAAAGATCTACTTGCCCCATCAGATTGAGTTCAAGGACATTCGATATAACATCGTTGATTGTGTACGAATACGGATTCAAGCGAATTCGCTGAATGAGAATCTTCAAATCACTCGGAAGGTGAAGAACAACACCGGTCTTCCAGTTGAAAAGATACAAATTTTCAAACAATGTAACTTCAGAATAGATTTTATATTCTTCGTTTGCCGTTCCTTTGTATTTAAACCTGATCTTATCTTCAGAAGATAAAATCACCTGCAGCTTTCCTCTGAAAGGTTCAGGCATTGGAAACGGAACAATTTTTTTATTATGTAAAAGATATTGAAGAGCAGAGTAAGTCGGCGCTGCCGGTGCACCAATCAACTGATGAGGACCGCCAATAATCGTTCCATATTCCGCTACATTCACACCGAGACTTGAATTAATTACAATTGGTGGCAAATCACTTTCTGCACCCATTTCATCATGGCGTTCACCTTCAGCTTCAATGTATTGCTGAACATGATAAGTAAGAAAAAGGGCCACGACGTGTCCGCAGTGATTTTTCTCTGTCCAATGATGACAATCGCAGTTCGAAGACAATGGGCCTTCCGGCGCATCTTCCAGTCTTTTCTTATAGACGATCTTCGTTTCATGCGCGCGATCGTCGCGCACAATTCCACTCACGATATAATAAGTTTCAGGGGATCCTTTTTTGAAAGAAATCGAAACGCGCGATAACTTGAAAAACTTCAGGCCCGTTTGAATTAAAGCAGGCGTGAAGAACCTCTTGCATTCTTCGTTGATACTCTCAGGAATTGTCCAGGTACGTTCGTTCATAATGCTCTGTTTTGAAGCCATCCGGCGTTTTCGATCAAGAGACTATTATACGTTAATCCGCGCTAAATTGAAGGCACTATATTTTCAGACTTGAAAGATATTTTGCTGGTCAAATTAATAAATCTGTGAATGAGAAAAATGAAAAAGTCTTCCAATCAACTATTAATTTAGTAACAACTTTGATAGTTTTGTTTATGGCAAGTTTTCATCCACGTATGACCGATTACGCAAAAGAAGTGAAGGCTCATTATACAGCGCCTTTCAGCTACGTTCTCGCCCTCATGGGGTTGGTGAACGCCTATATCTATTACAAGCTGAACGCCGGCATTCTCGTCTGGGCCTGCGCCATCAGCGGAGCCCTCGCTCTTCCAGTGCGTTTCTTCGAAAATAAAATTAAGAACCACGTTTTGCAGGCCAATTATATTATCGTTCTTTTTTGTACCTGCATTACATTCATTGCTTTTTACACCGGAGCCGTTCATTCCAACGCCATCTGGTGGCTCGGGACAATTCCTTTGCTTGCGTCTTTTTTGCTTAACGCTTTTTTCGGGGTGGTCTGGTTCATCATTATCATTGCCATTTTTTTTGCTGCCTTGATGCTGGAAGCAAATGGACTCGTTCCCGTCAATGTCCTCTCCAATGCAGACATGACCGGAAGAATCATCATTTCTTTTTCACTCAATTCCAGTTTGATTTTTATTCTTTGCATCCTGACAGAGCTCATCCGGGACAAAGCTTTTGAAGATAAGGAAGAATTGAGCGCAAAAGCGTTTCAGTTAAACCAACTCGCTTCACTTGGAAAACTTGCTTCAGGCGTTGCTCACGAAATTAACAATCCATTAACAGTCATCAGAGGAGCGCAGCTTCGAATCGCCCGTCAGATCGAAAAGGGTGATGAGCTGGATAAGAGCCTCTTGTCAGACTATATGGAGAAAATTCAGAAGAATGTTTCTCGCATTCAGGAAGTCACTAGCCTTATGCGTTCTATTTCTTCCAATGCGGCCAACAGAACGATATCGGACATCGATATCAATAAAATCATCAGCGATGTGATTCAAATGTTCAGTGAAGAAATTCAGCAAGGGCATATTGAATTCATGACGGAACTGCCAAGAGAACACATCATCTTCAGAGGCATTTACACTGAAATGTTCCAGGCTTTTTTCAATATCATTGAGAATGCCGTGTACGAATTAATGGAAACAAAACAAGAACGAAAGATTATCAAAATCCGGATCGATAAAACCGCTGATTCAATTGTCGCTATCATTAATGACAACGGTCGCGGAATTTCTCCGCTCGTTCGGGATCACATCTTTGATCCGTTTTTCACAACGAGAACAGTTGGTCGCGGCCGCGGACTCGGTCTGAGTTTTTCTTATAATGTTTTTAACAGCAATGGCGGAACGCTTGAACTTGTCGAAGCCGACAATGGTTCATTGTTCAGAATAGTTCTTCCTATAAAGGAAATTAAAGTCCCCAACGCTTAAAGAAATCAATAATCAATGCAGTTGCATCAGGTCCTTTCGGATCGTTGTACGGAACCGTACCCAAACCACCAGACCAGGCGTGTTCAAGATCGTTGATCATATAGCGCTCGATAAGAACATCATGATTCGGATTCACGAGAGTGTATTTGTTGTAGCCGTAGGTTTTTCCTTCACCAGTGAAAAACTTCACGTCTTTTGAAAGATAATAAGAAGTATCGCGAACACCGTTATCGAGAAGATCATTAAAAATTTTAAACTCATTCTCGATAGCAAATGCGTGAGCCGGACTCATGAGTGGACTCTTCATCCCGTGAAAAATAATGATCGGCATTTGCTTAGGTCTACGTGCCACAAAAGAAGAACAAGTATCGCCCAAAGTTGCTGCCGTAGGAGCGTCAACAGAAGGTCCATAAAGAACAACGTCTGCGAAATCTAAACCTGTGCGAGTTGAAGCGTATTGAGTTCCATCATGAGACGCGAGTGCCTTGAAACGTTCCGGGTAACAATTCCCGAGGATATTAACCATTGAAGCACCGGAACTCATTCCGGCCGCGAAAACATTGTTAGCGTCACCGTTGTATTTCTTTAAAACGGCGTCGAGCATTTCAACTATAACTTGTGTCTCACCCGTGCGCGCATTGTTCACCGGGAGAACCCAGTTCCAGCACTTATAAGGATTGTAAGCAACATTTTGTTCAGGAAGAAGAACGATGAATTTTTCTTTGTCGGCCCATTTAACGATGCGTGTACCTTCAGCAAAGAGTGAAGCGTTTTGTTCGCATCCGTGAATCATCACGACCACTGGAGCTTTCTTAGTTTTATCAAGACCTTTAGGAACGTAAACTTTGTAGTTTCTCATTCCAAAAATACCGTTATAGCTACCTGTCTCGAAAATATCTGCAGCAGTGGCTTGCGCCAGTGCCATTATAAAGAGAGCGCTTATCAAGGCTGAGATTCTTGTCTTCAAAAGTGTCTCCTAAAAGGATGAATAAAATTGGTGGCAGAATATTAGTTTAGTTTCCTCGTTTAGTCGAGAAATAGACTTCTTACGAAATATTTACAGAGTAGAGATGGCAACCCATCCGAAAGATGATATCTCCTCACTAAACAACATCCCTCATAAAAATTAGAGAGAGAATTATGCAATTTAAACAGTCTATGAGTTCATTACTTGTCGCGTCTTTTGTGTTCGCCGGAAGTGCGTATGCCGAAGTAGAAAAATTGACCATGAAATTGAGTAATGACCGTGTCGTTGCTGTCGAAATCGTTAAACCTAAAAACGCTAAGATGCCGACGTTTCTCTTCCTTCCGGGAGTCAATCGTGGCCTGATCGCCAACGATGACGCTCTGGAAAAACTCACTCAGCAGGGTTTTGGGGTCGTGGCGATGAATTTCAGCGTTCAGCCGTTTTCAGTCGATGCGCTTGAAAAGGGGATTAAGCCAGCTTTCCGTTCGAAGCCTTTTTCACTCACTGAACTTGGACAGGAAGCAGATACTCTCGCTGCTCAGGTGAAGAAAGCTTACGGCATTCAAAATATCGTGCCTGTTTCAATTTCATACAGCTCTGCGGTTTCATCAACTCTGCAAAATTATCCTTTGATCATCGATGTTGTGCCGATGACTTCATCAGCAGCTGTTAATCCACAACTGGAAACATACCGTGCGACTTTAAAAGCAGGGGAGATCTGGAATCCGATTTTTGGGCCAGGAATTACAAGATCAATGCTTGATCAAGCTTATTATTCACAATGGAATTCTCAAGTTGAAGCGATGATCGACACATTCAAATTAAATGCTTCTCGCAAATCAGATATGGTTGAAGGCTATACAGTTTTGAGCCGTGCTGCTGAAGGATTTGTCTGGGATACTTCTAAAACTCCAAAGACGACAAAGAGAGTTTTCATGCTTGCTCATGACGATTCAGAAAGTCTTTTAAAAGATCAGCTTCAATTAGTTTCAAAACTTCTTTCTGCAAACGCTAACGTTCTCGCTTTTGTTGTGAACAAATCAGGACACGTGATGCCGGCCGATCAACCGGAAGCTTACGCTGCAATCATTGCTTCAGTGACAACTGGAACGATGAAGGATGCGACGGGGATTGTGGAATTCGATCCGGGATCTGGAAAAGCGAAAGCTTTTAAGGGCGCTGAGGCTCAGAAGTATATTCAAGGTTTGATCAATACGCTTTAAGATAAAAAAAAAGCCCTCTTTCGAGGGCTTTTTTTTTAGTTATCTACGTAAGATTTTAGTAGTTTTGCTCTCGACGGATGACGAAGCTTTCTAAGCGCTTTCGCCTCAATCTGACGAATACGTTCACGAGTTACAAAGAAATCCTGTCCAACTTCTTCTAAAGTGTGATCCGACTTCTCACCGATACCAAAACGCATACGAAGAACTTTCTCTTCTCTTGGTGTAAGAGTTGAAAGAACCGCGCGAGTCTGCTCAGAAAGAGTGATCGACATCACAGCGTCAGCTGGAGAGATGATCTTCTTATCTTCGATAAAGTCCCCAAGAGATGAATCTTCTTCTTCCCCGATTGGAGTTTCAAGAGAGATTGGCTCTTTAGAGATCTTTTGAACTTTTTTAACTTTATCAACCGGTAGTTCCATTTTCTCTGCGATTTCTTCAGGAGTTGGTTCGCGACCTAGCTCTTGAATCAATTGACGAGATGTTCTTACCATCTTGTTGATTGTTTCAATCATGTGAACTGGAATACGGATTGTGCGGGCCTGGTCAGCGATTGCTCTTGTAATCGCCTGACGGATCCACCAAGTCGCGTATGTCGAGAATTTGTATCCACGACGGTACTCGAACTTATCAACCGCTTTCAT
>Ga0066441_1000370_pt1 | contig 11223 bp, 11 predicted proteins | sample LakWasMet61_LOW9_2_FD_59529 | JGI IMG/M metagenome (GOLD analysis project Ga0066441, IMG submission 59529) | Freshwater sediment methanotrophic microbial communities from Lake Washington under simulated oxygen tension - Sediment Metagenome 61_LOW9 | ecosystem: Environmental > Aquatic >... | reverse complement strand
TAATCCATTTAGAAAATAAATTAACAAAATATACACTTTTTGCACACCAAAAAATTTAATGGGTTTTTTAAATTTACTGTCAAAGACAAGTAAATTATCCAATTGGTAACAAGAGTGGCTTACCCCACAGCGTGACACAATATAAAATGCTATTTATTTTAAAGGTTTGTTATTAAATAGCAGAATGATCAAACCAACCAAAAAAAACAGCCCTACCTTAATTATGTTTTGGAAGACAAGAGTTAGGACTGTTATAATTAAAAATTATTTACAAAATTATGAAAAAATTAGTTTTATTAGTATTGTTTTTACTATCGTTTAGTAAAGTTTGTTATTCCCAAGGAGAAATCATCCATCACATTTTCTACATTGAATGGGACGGAGAATGGGGCAGAACATCAAAGGGTTGTAAAGGCTTTGGACTATGCAATTTTGATAGTTGTTGGTTTTGTTGCGAACAAGATGGTTGTATCATAAAATGTCCATCCATTGAAAAAATGTACGGAGCTGGAATTGTAGACATTAATCCAAAAGATAACACCGGGTTTCTAACCATTAAGTTGAATCCCGAAAATAAAATTGAAAATACGGCCATTAACAACAAAGAGATTCTTTATATAGATGAAGACATTGTTAACTGTGGTATTACTTTGTTCAAAGGGGAATATGTATTTGACAAACAAATTGGCACTTATGGCGGATACAAAGTAAATGCGAAAGAGACAGTAAGAAAATAACCTTTTACCATAAAATACTTTTAATGAAAAAAGAATGGACACTATCAATATTTTTAATCAGTTTATTAACTTCTTGTGCTACCTCATGGGATGGCAAATTCTATGGTCTTTATGGTTATTATGATAAAGCACAATCTGAAAATCCCAGTTTGTATCAAAAAGTAGATGAAAATACTACAGTAACAGATTTTAATAATGACACTTTTAAAAATAAAGTCATTGTAACTAATGGCAAAATTTTTAAACCATACTTAAGCAAGAGTGAATACACTGTAGTGTATATTTGGAGTCCAAAATGTAAAAGTTACAACTGTATTTCATTAGATTTAATTCAAAGTAAATGTCTTTTAAAAAAATTTGATTTATATGTTGTCACCGAATATTATTCCAACAAAGAATTATCTGAAAAATACAATTTGACTAATAATATTATTGGAATTGACACTCAGTACTATAAATCCGGTTTAACCAAAAAATATTTGTCAAAGTTTCTATTTGATTTGACAGGGAATATAGAGTTTAATGAACGCTATTTGTTTTTCAAAAAAGGGGTTTATCAAGCGGCATATTCTACAATAGAGGAAATACCATTATAATTTGATTATTAAAAAACAAAAAAGGTGTTCCTGTTGGAACACCTTTTTTGTCCGTTATAAAAACTACATCGTCTTTCTTCTCAAGTCGGCCATCTTAATTGCCGCAATTGCCGCTTCGGTTCCTTTATTTCCGTGAACGCCGCCGCTCCGGTCAATAGATTGTTGTTCGTTGTTATCAGTCAGTAAACAAAAGATTACCGGCACATCGGTTTGCACGTTCAAATCTTTAATGCCCTGGGTTACGCCTTCGCACACAAATTCGAAATGCATGGTTTCACCTTTAATGACACAGCCAATGGTAATAACTACATCCACTTCTTGTGTGACAATCATTCGTTGGGCACCATAAACCAATTCAAAACTTCCGGGAACATTCCAGCGAATTAAGTTTTCAGGCAAAGCACCACAATCTAACAAAGCTGCCTCTGCTCCTGCATACAAGCCGTTAGTAATATGGTCATTCCATTCTGAAACCACAATTCCAAACCGAAAGTCTTTCGCATTTGGAAGCGTTTTTTTATCGTAGTTGGACAAATTTTTATTTGCAGTTGCCATAAGTTTATGATTTAAAATAAAAAAGGATTAAAGATACTATCCTTAATCCTTTTACAAAATATTTTTTTTTGAATTATTGCGCTAAACCAATCAAAGCATCAATTCCTTGAGCTTCAGGAGAAGCATCGTAATTATCTTTGATATCGGTAAAATATTTTACTGCATCGGCTTTGTTACCCAATGCTAAAGCTGTTTTACCGGCTTTTAATAAAAATCTTGGTCTTGTAAAATCATTTTTATTAGCATCAGCCGCTTTCAAATAAAATTCTAAAGCTTCTTTTTGTTTGTTTTGTTGTGCATAAGCATCGCCAATAGCGCCTTTAGCTAAAACACTTAACATAATATCATCTGAAGAGAATTTCTCTAAACTCGTGATAGCTTCAGCATATTTCTTAGTATTCAAATAAGCGATACCTGCGTAGTAATTAGCTAAATTCCCGGCATTAGTTCCTGAATATTCGTCAGCAATTTTCACTACACCAAATTTTCCTTCTGAACCTTTTAATACTAAATTGTATAATGAATCCGCTTTAGCTCCACCTTCAACCGCTTTTTGGAAGTTTTGTTGCGCTACGAATAATTCTTCAGCGGCTTCCTGTTGTTTTGGTTCTGCCACAAATTTTTGGTACATTAAATAACCAACGGTTACAATGGCAACTGCTCCAAGAAAACTCAAAATATATTTTTGATTTTTAGCTACAAAATCTTCTGCTTTAGAAGCCGTTTGATCTAAAGTGTCAAATGCTTTTGCTGTGGCGCTATCTTTTTCGTCAATATTGATTTGCTCAATGTCAGCTACATTTGTATTAACTCCTTTTTCTTCTTTTTCTTTTGGTGCTTTATATCCTCTTTTGTTAAAAGTTGCCATCTATTTTTAATTTAGTGTGCGCAAAAATAAAATTTTTATTGATAAATGAAAGCTATTTTTGTCGATATTTTTGAATAATTTGCACCTCTTTACTTAATGTATGCGGATTGTTACTAAAAAAAGGAACATTTCTCCTCATAAATAAAGAGTTCAACCATTAATTTCAAACAAAACCAAATTGTTTTTAAAGCGAATTTCAGTACTCAATTACAAAAATTTTTCGGAAGCTACCTTCGAATTTGATGCTAAAATCAATTGTTTCGTGGGTAAAAACGGCATTGGAAAAACCAATATCCTTGATGCCATTTATCATTTAGCCAACGGAAAAAGTTACTTCAATCCGCTGGCGGTGCAAAACATCAAACACGGCGAAGAGTTTTTTGTGGTGGATGGCGAGTTCGAAAAAAATGACCGTTCCGAGCAGATTCTCTGCAGTTTAAAAAAAGGCCAAAAGAAAATCCTGAAACGCAACAGTAAACTCTATGAAAAATTCTCTGACCATATTGGGTTTATTCCGTTGGTGATTATTTCACCGGCTGACAGAGATTTGATTATTGAAGGCAGCGAAACCCGCAGAAAATTCATTGACAGTGTCATTTCGCAATTGGATAATGCCTATTTACAGCAATTAATTCAGTATCAAAAAATCATCAGTCAACGCAATGCCTTATTGAAATATTTTGCCTTGAATCATGTTTTTGAGAAAGACACTTTGAGTATTTACAACGAACAACTAAACCAGCTAGGGCAGGCAATCTTTGAAAAAAGAAAACAGTTTCTAAATGATTTCATCCCTGTTTTCAACCAATACCATCAGGAAATTACCAACTCAGCCGAAACCGTGCAGTTGGTATACCAAAGTGATTTGTTTGAAAAAGACACTTTAACTTTGTTAGAGGAAAATATTACTAAAGACCGCGCTTTGCAATACACTTCGGTTGGCGTTCACAAAGACGATTTATCCTTTGAAATTGACCATCATCCGATTAAAAAATTTGGTTCCCAAGGCCAGCAAAAATCATTTCTTATCGCTTTGAAATTAGCACAATTCGATTTTGTTAAAAAACAAAGTGGCGAAAAACCCATTTTATTGTTTGATGATATTTTTGACAAGCTCGATGAATTTCGCGTGAGCAAGATTATTGAAATGGTCAACAACGAAGAATTCGGGCAGTTATTCATCTCCGACACCCATCCGGAACGAACCGAAAACATAGTAAAAACTACCCATCAGAGTTATAAAATATTTACACTTTAATATGCTTCAAATTTGTAATTTAGCCTCAAATTTTTCAACCATGAAATCTAAATTTCTATCCTTATTATTTTTGTCTTTTTTGTTTATCAGTTGCCAAGGACAGCCATCACAAACTATACAGACTATTGATGTAAAAGCTTTTTCTGAAAAACTAAAAACTACGGAAAGTCCACAATTAGTTGACGTAAGAACTCCCGAAGAATATAGTGCCGGACACATCGAAAATGCAACTAATATTGATTGGTTCGATGGGAGTTTTGTCGCCATCATATCAAAATACGACAAGTCAAAACCTGTTTTTGTGTATTGCAAGGTCGGTGGCCGAAGCGCCAAAGCTGCCGATAAGTTAGCTGAATTAGGCTTTACTGAAATATACAACTTAGACGGTGGTTATATGAAATGGAATGCTGCCAATGAAAACAAATCAAGCGGTAAAATCATCGGAATGTGTGATCAGGAATATGGCGAATTAATAAAATCAAGCGACCGCGTAATGGTAGATTTCAATGCCAAATGGTGCGCGCCTTGTCAAAAAATGAAACCTTATATTTTGAAATTCCAGTCTGAACTGAAAGACCAAATAAAAATTGTGCAACTCGATGCCGATGAAAACAAAACCATAGTCGATCAAATGAAACTGGATGGATTGCCTACCATCATTGTATATGAAAAAGGGAAAGAAGTGTGGCGTAACGTGGGCTTTATTTCCGAAGAAGATTTAAAAAAGCACTTATAGTATGATAACCAAAGAAGCCTTGCAGTTCCTGGCCGATTTAGTGGCCAATAACAATACAGATTGGATGCATACCAACAAAAAAAGGTATGAAAATTACAAGAAAGACTACCACAATTATATAGCCTCGCTATTGGTAGAAATGAAACCACTAGACAAATCATTGGAGCCTTTGGAAGTCAAAAATTGTACTTTCCGTATCAATCGTGATATTCGGTTTTCTAAAGACAAATCGCCTTATAAAACCAATATGGGCGTGTGGTTTACCCAAAATAAATTCAGAAAAAACAGTCCGGGCTATTATATTCATTTCGAAAAAGGCAATTCCTTTATAGCCGGTGGCGTTTGGTGTCCGGAGCCGGAAGAACTGAAAAAAATCCGTAAAGAGATTGCGTTTTTCCATGATGATTTAGAAGCCATTGTCAATGACAAAAACTTCAAAAAAGAATTCAACGCTTTAACACGTGACGAAACTAATACACTGAAAAAAGCGCCAAAAGATTTTGAACCCAATCATCCTGCTATTGAGTTTTTAAAGCTAAAAAGTTTTACCGCTTCTGAAAAAATTGACGACAAACTCTTTTTAGACAAAGATTTTAGTAAAATTGTGGCACAAAAACTAATGGTTTTAAAACCTTTAAATGACTTTTTAAACCGAGCGTTAGAAACCGAAGAATAACCCAATGACCAAAAAAAGAATACTGTTTCTCGGGGAAACCTATCGCGCTGACGCCATCACCTGGATGAATGGTCTCAAGGAATTCGGCGATTTTGAAATCGTTACCTGGGAACTCCAGAAAAGTAGTGTGGGTTTCAGCAGGCTAAGCCGTTTAATGGAGTTGCTGATGGCTTTTTTTACTATCCGCAGCATTGCCAAAACGTTCAAACCCGACATGGTCATTGCCGAGAGAACTACCAGTTACGGTTTTTTGGCAGCATTAACCGGAATCAAACCGGTAGCTATTGCCCAACAAGGGATTACTGATCTTTGGCCTCACAATTCGCCTTTGTATATCTTTAAAAAAATGCTGCAGGACTATGCCTTTAAGAAAGCCGATTTAATTCACGCCTGGGGAAAAGTAATGGCCGATCACATGGAAAAAAGCAAGGTGGACATGGATAAAGTCCTTGTGATGCCAAAAGGAATTAATCTGGAACAGTTTAAATTCAAAGACAATCAGGATAAGCAAACTATAGAAGCTATTGTAACCCGCGCTTTGGAACCTGAATACAAGCATATCAAAGTCCTGAAAGCGTTTGCCATTCTGAAAAAGAAAAACATTTCGTTTCGTCTAACCATCATTGGAGACGGAAGCATGCGAAAATCTCTCGAAAAACTGGCCATCGATTTAAATATCGAAAAAGAAGTAATTTTTAAAGGAAAAACACCCAATAATGAAGTAGCTCTTCTATTGCAGGAATCCAATTTTTATATCAGCATGCCGGCAACCGAAGGCGTTTCGGCTTCTTTATTTGAAGCTATGGCCAGTGGTTGTTTTCCTATCGTGACCGATTTGCCCGGAAACCGCAGCTGGATTCGAAATCATGAAAACGGCATTCTTGTTCCGAACGGAAGATTTAAAATTTTGGCAGAAGAACTGCAATATGCTTTTGAAAGAAACCTTTGGCGAAAAACAGTCGTAAATAGAAACCGAAAGTTTATCGAAGAAAATGCCAACTACGCTATCAATATGAAAACTATTGCCCAAACTTATCACCAATTAATAACAAAAAAATCAAGCGCTGAATAACTATGTGTGGCATTAACGGTATTTTAAAATTTAACCATACTAAAGTTGACGAAAAGCAACTCTTAAAAATGCGCGATGCCTTGGAACATCGCGGTCCGGATGATGCAGGATATTTCATTCAGGACAATATTGGTTTAGGGCACCGACGTCTATCAATTATTGATACCAGCGCGGCAGGTCACCAACCCTTTATCTCAGAAAATAAGCGTTATGCACTGGTTTTTAATGGTGAAATTTACAATTACAAATCCTTTTATCCTGAATTAAAAAGCAAAGGAATAACCATTAAAACCGGTTCGGATACCGAAGTTTTATTGCATCTTTTTGAGCTTTACGGCATGGATTTCCTGAACCGACTGCACGGCATGTTTGCATTTGCTATTTGGGATACTTTAGAAAAGAAATTGATTTTGGCACGCGACCGCATGGGTGTAAAACCTTTGTATTACGCATTTTACCAAAACTCTATTTATTTTGCTTCCGAACAAAAAGCTTTATTCACCGCTGGTGTTCCGTTAGAAATTTCAGAAAACGGTATGGACGAGTATTTTTTTAATCGATTTGTAGGGGGCGAAAATACCTTATACAACCGAGTGAAGAAACTATTGCCCGGACATTACATGGTATTGGAAAACGATGGCTATACTAAATATACTAAATGGTGGAATTTACAATCGGAAATTGAAAATCATCCTACAATCCAAAAACCAAAGGAATGGTTTGAAGAAACGTTCTTCGAATCGGTAAGACTCCGTATGGTTAGTGATGTTCCGGTGGGAGTGCTTTTGAGCGGTGGACTAGACTCCTGTTCTATCCTATCCTCATTGTATCATCAGGATTTTAAAAACATCAATACCTTTAACATTGGCTTTTCTGAAGAAGAGCATGATGAGTCTTTTTTGGCCAAAAATATTACGGAAGCTTACCATTATAATTTTCATCAAACAAAACTAAACAATGAATCATTGTTTCAAAATTTGATGGAATCCACCTATTACCAAGATGAACCATTGATGCACCTCAACGAACCGCATCTTTTAGCCGTTTCCAAAATTGCGAAACCCAAAGTAAAAGTGTTGCTTTCGGGCGAAGGTGCCGATGAATTGATGGGCGGTTATGTGCGTTACAAAGCCTTGAAAAATCCTTCTTTACTAAAAGTAGTTTCTGGGTTGAGTTTAATGGAACGTTTTAACAAAAAACCGAGGTTCGACAAATTGGTCCGTTATTCGCAAATTGATAATGTTGATGATTTAGTGATTTTTAATGGTTCCAATGTCTATCCGGAAGACATTCAGAATTTTTATGGGAAAACGGAAATGCCTTACAACATCTACCGTCACAAAATTTTAGCGGAAGCCAAAAAATTATATCCCAACAATCCGCAGCGTCAGGCTTTATATTTTGACCAGCACACCTATATGTGTTCACTACTCGACCGAAATGATCGTTGCACTATGGGAACCTCGATAGAATGTCGCGAGCCGTTTTTAGACCACCGTTTAATTGCCGGTTTGGGAACTTTGGAGGACAAATGGTTCTTTACCGGTAAAAAAGGAAAATTCATTCTGAAAGACACCATGAGAAGCAAGCTTCCGGAAGAGATTATCAGTTTCAGAAAAATCGGATTGAGTGCCCCTTGGTATACTTATTTAACCGAATATCCGGCATTTAAAGAAGAACTGGATGCTTTTGCCAACAGCCCTATTTTTGAAATGTCATTTTTAGAAAATCTGGACGGTAAAAAACTGGTCGCCGAATTACGTCAGGGAAACTCAAAACTGATGCCTTATATCATGCCGATTTTTATGCTGCACATTTGGTATAAAAACTATTTTAAGAAATTCGTTTAAAATCTTTGCCTTACTTTTGTGAAGCTCAATTTTGTTCTATCATGACTATCCAACATAATTTTTCATTAAAGAAATACAACACTTTCGGCATTGAAGCCAAAGCCAGACAATTCGTAGCGGTTCATACCATTGAGGAACTGAAAACTGTTTTACAGCAAAATCAAAACGAAAAAAAATTCATTCTGGGTGGAGGCAGCAATATGTTGCTGACAAAAGACATTGATGCTCTAGTCATTCACATCGATTTGAAAGGCAGAAAAGTACTGAAAGAAGACGATGATTTGGTTTGGGTAGAAAGCATGGCCGGTGAAAACTGGCACGAATTTGTGTTGTGGACGATTGCCCAAAATTTTGGCGGATTAGAAAACATGTCTCTAATTCCGGGTAATGTAGGCACTACTCCCGTGCAAAATATCGGTGCTTATGGCACGGAAATCAAAGATACTTTCGTGTCTTGTGAGGCGATGCAAATTACCACTCAGCAAATGAAAACTTTCGATAAAGAAGCTTGTCATTTTGGATACCGCGAAAGTGTGTTTAAGCATGAAGCCAAAGACCAATTCATCATTACTTCGGTCGTTTTTAAATTGACGAAGCGGAATCATAAAATCAACACTTCTTATGGTGATATTACCAAAGAATTAGAAAAACAAAACGTAGTCACGCCAACATTGAAAGACGTCAGCAATGCGGTGATTGCCATCAGACAAAGCAAATTACCCAATCCGAAAGAATTGGGCAACAGCGGTAGTTTTTTTAAAAATCCAATTATTCCAAAAGCCGATTTTGATAAAGCACACGCCCTGCATCCCGAAATGCCACATTATGTAGTGTCGGAAACCGAAGTAAAAGTTCCGGCAGGCTGGTTGATTGAACAAGCCGGCTTTAAAGGAAAACGCTTTGGCGATGCCGGAATACATAAAAATCAGGCGCTGGTTTTGGTCAATTATGGCAACGCAACGGGTCAGGAAATCTTAGCCGTTTCGAAAGACATACAGGCAACCATACTAAAAGAATTCGGCATCGCCATTGAAGCCGAAGTAAATGTGATTTAAACTTATCCCTAATCCCCAGAAAATGTACATTCCCGACTTATATAAAAATGAAAATCAGGAAGACATTCAAAACTTCATCCATCAAAACGGTTTTGCCATTTTGGTTAATCAAACGGATGGAAAGCTTTGGGCAACGCACATTCCACTGCTTTTAGATGTCAATGCCAATGGAAAACAAGTTTTAGTTGGGCACATTTCAAAACTCAATCCGCAAGGCGAAAGCTTTAAAACCAACGATGCTGTTTTGGCGATTTTTTCGGGAGTTCACGCTTATATTTCTTCTTCCTGGTACGATCATGAAAATGTACCCACCTGGAATTATCTGGCGGTTCATGTGTATGGAAAAGTAAAAATCTACACCCACGAAGAAGCCGTAAATTCGCTTAAAAAATTGGTTGATAAATACGAAGCCAAGTCAGTAAATCCGGTTCGCGTAGAAAATTTATCCGAAAAAACCATGCGCGAAGCCAGAGGCATTATCGCTTTTGAAATTGAAATCACTTCCATAGAAGCGCAAAAAAAATTATCGCAAAACCGCGACGATAAAAACCACAAAAACATCATCTCGGAATTGGAAAAAACTAAGGACAATCAGTCGGTTGCCATTGCCCATGAAATGAAAAAGAACCGAAAATAGTCTTTTCAAAAATTAGCAATTCTTCATCCACAGTTCACAATTCATTTTGTACATTTGCAGACCCTTTTTAAAAGACGAAAAAGCATCATGTTACTATCTATTTTCTGTTTATTCATTGCCGTAGTTGTTGTTCAATTCCTGTATTATATTGTAGTTTTTGGTAAATTTTCATTTGCTAAACCGCAAGTAGCTACACCCAAAAGAATCCCGATTTCTGTAATTGTTTGTGCCAAAAACGAAGAAGAAAATGTAAAAAAGTTTGTGCCGTTATTAGCCGAACAAGACTATGCTACTTTCGAAATTGTATTGATTGATGATGCTTCAAGCGATAATACATTAGAAATTTTTGAAGAATTTGAAAAACAATATGCCAATGTAAAATTGGTAAAAGTAGAAAACAACGAAGCGTTTTGGGGGAATAAAAAATTCGCTTTAACTCTTGGTATCAAAGCGGCTAAATACGATTACTTACTATTTACCGATGCCGACTGCCATCCGGTTTCCAAAGACTGGATTTCGAGTATGAGTTCGCAGTTTGCCATGAACAAAAACATTGTTTTGGGCTATGGTGCTTATGATAAAATTGCCAATTCTTTCCTGAATAAAATCATTCGTTTTGAAACGCTGTTAACGGCAACACAGTATTTTTCCTGGGCAAAAATCGGGAAACCCTATATGGGCGTTGGACGCAATATGGCGTACCGTCGTGATGAATTTTTTAAGGTAAGAGGTTTTATGGATCACATGAAAATCCGTTCCGGCGATGACGATTTGTTCATCAATCAGGCGGCAACCGGTGACAATACAACGATTTGCTTTCTACCGGAAAGCTTTACCTATTCGGAACCAAAAACAAGCTTTAAAGATTGGTTTACCCAAAAGCGCCGCCACGTTTCGACGGCTAAGCATTATAAGATGTTTGACAGAAACCAATTGAGTCTTTTTTACGCATCGCAACTGTTGTTTATTTTGCTACCCATTGTATTGCTGGCGTTTCAGTTTCAATGGATAGCCGTGGTGAGCATTATTGGGTTCCGTTACATCTTTGCCTGGTTAACCATGGGATTTGCTGCCGGAAAACTAAAAGAAAAAGACGTAATGTATTGGTTTCCCATCATTGAAATTATTTTGGTCTTTACCCAGTTGAATGTGTTTATCACCAATACTTTCTCAAAACCAGTGC
>Ga0066441_1000346_pt1 | contig 11681 bp, 12 predicted proteins | sample LakWasMet61_LOW9_2_FD_59529 | JGI IMG/M metagenome (GOLD analysis project Ga0066441, IMG submission 59529) | Freshwater sediment methanotrophic microbial communities from Lake Washington under simulated oxygen tension - Sediment Metagenome 61_LOW9 | ecosystem: Environmental > Aquatic >... | reverse complement strand
GATTTAAAATTAAAATCAATAAACTAAAGATACAGTCCCGATGAAAATCGGGATTTTTTTTTGACTATAATGGAAGAGAAAATTGCAATACAGGGAATCAAAGGGTCGTTTCACCATCAGGTGGCGTTGGAATACTTTCAGGAAAATGTGAAAGTAGATGAATGCCTGTCGTTTGAAGCGCTGACGGATAGTTTGTTAAGTGATAAATCACAGTTGGCGGTGATGGCGATTGAGAATTCCATTGCCGGTTCTATCATTCCGAATTACGCTTTGATTGACAACAACAATTTGCACATCATTGGCGAATATTATTTGGATATTATTCAGAATTTAATGGTGCTCAACGGACAAAAATTAGAAGAGATTCAGGAAGTACATTCCCATCCGATGGCGCTATTACAATGCATGGATTTTTTGAAAAAACTTCCGCAAATCAAATTGGTAGAAGACAAAGATACCGCCGAAACCGCACGCCGAATCCATCAAAATCAAATCAAAGGTATTGCTGCTATTGGAAGTAAAGTTGCCGCCAGTATGTATGATTTAATGATAATCGCGCCCGAAATTCAAACAGTAAACAACAACATGACGCGCTTTTTTATCATCAGCAAAAAGGAGAGTCAAGTGCCCAAAGAGGAAATCAACAAAGCGTCGTTGAAATTTGAATTGGATGACACGCCGGGGAGTTTGGCAACGGTCTTAAACGTAATGACCAATTGCAAATTGAACCTGACCAAAATCCAATCGATGCCGATTATAGAAACGCCGTTTCAGTATTCGTTTTTTGTGGATGTGGTGTTTGAAAAATACAAGCACTATGAAAAAGCGATGAAAATTTTAGCCATAATGACCAATCATTTCAAAGTATTGGGCGAATATAAAAATGCAAAACAATGATAACAACCGCCAACCGTTTAGCCAGTGTGCAGGAATATTACTTTTCGCGAAAATTGCGGGAAGTACGCCAAATGATTTCGGAAGGAAAACCCGTTATCAACATGGGTATCGGCAGCCCCGATTTGGCTCCGGATGCTTCTGTGATTGAAGCCATGCAACGTTCGATGTTTGATGATAAAGCGCATGAATACCAAAGTTACCAGGGATTGCCGGAGCTCAGAAAAGGCATGGCTGATTTCTATCAAAAGCATTTCAAAGTAAGTTTGGATTTCAATACCGAAATTCTTCCGTTGATGGGTTCCAAAGAAGGGATTATGCACATTTCGTTAGCCTTTTTAAACGAAGGTGATGAGGTGCTAATCCCTAATCCGGGCTATCCAACGTATGCTTCGGTAACCGAGTTGGTACAGGCAAAAGCGGTGTTGTATGATTTAAATGAAAGCACCAATTGGCAACCCGATTTTGAAAAATTAGAGCAACAGGACTTGTCAAAAGTAAAGCTGATGTGGGTTTCGTATCCGCACATGCCGACTGGTGCTAACGGTACTTTGGAGTTGTTTGAGAAGCTGATTGCTTTTGGAAAAAAACACCATATTTTAATAGTAAATGATAATCCGTACAGCTTTGTTTTGAATGAAAATCCCATTTCGATTTTGCAAATTGAGGGAGCCAAAGACATTGCTTTAGAATTAAATTCTTTGTCCAAAACCTATAACATGGCAGGTTGGCGCGTGGGTATGGTGATGGGAAATGCCGGTTTGATAGATGCGGTTTTAAAAGTAAAAAGCAATATGGACAGCGGGATGTTTTACGGTATTCAAAAAGGCGCCGTTGAAGCTTTGAAATTAGGAACCGACTGGTTCGAAAAACAAAATGAAGTTTATGCCAAACGAAGAAATCTTCTATTCCAATTAGCAGAAAAATTGGGTTGTACGTTTGATAGGAATAGCGTGGGTTTGTTCGTTTGGGCAAAACTTCCGGAAGGGATAAAATCGGCAGAAGCATTTATTGATAAAGTGTTAGTGGAAAAACATATTTTCATCACACCAGGAACTATTTTTGGCAGTAATGGAGAGGGTTATATTCGGTTTTCACTTTGTGTGACCGAAGCTAAAATACAGGAAGCCATTTCAAGATTTTAAATTAAAAAGATGACTAAAATATACGTAATAGGAATAGGATTGATAGGCGGTTCGATGGCATTGGACATCAAATCGCACTATGAAAACGCAACCATTTTTGGTATTGATGCTAATGAAAGTCATTTGGATGAAGCTATTAAACTGGGCATAATTCACAGCAAAGCTACTTTGGAAGATTTAGGTAAAGCCGATTTGGTTATCGTTTCGGTTCCGGTGGATATTGGTTTGGTACTTTTGCCAAAAGTATTGGATGCCATTGGCGAAGAAACGTTGGTTATTGATGTAGGTTCTACCAAATTGCCAATTTGCGAAGCGATACTAAATCACGACAAAAGAAGAAACTTCATGGCAACGCATCCCATAGCGGGAACCGAGTTTTCCGGACCTTCGGCAGCTATAAAAGGTTTGTTTCAAGACAAAACGAATATCATTTGTGAAGTCGAAAAAACCACTTTCAAGTTGCAGGAAAGAGGCATGGAATTGTTCAAAAAACTAGGCATGCGCATCCGCTATATGGATCCAAAATCGCATGACAAACACATTGCTTATGTGTCGCATTTGTCGCATATCAGTTCGTTTATGCTTGGAAAAACCGTGGTGGAAAAAGAAAAAGACGAGCGTGATATTTTTGATATGGCGGGCAGCGGATTTGAAAGTACGGTTCGTTTAGCCAAAAGTTCCCCGGCGATGTGGACGCCCATTTTTAAACAAAATAAAAAACATGTGGTCAAAAGTCTGGAAGAATACATTTCCAATCTGACGCACTTTAAAAAATTACTGGAAGACGAAAACTATGACGAGGTCTTCAATGAAATGCAAAACACGAACAGAATCAAAGAAATATTAAACGGAAAAAAATAATACTATGGATATTACAACAGCAAACAGAAAATGGTTAGATGATTTTAAATTGACGCATCCATTAGTAATCGCAGGACCTTGCAGCGCCGAAACCGAAGAGCAAGTCTTAAAAATTGCACACGAATTGAAAAACTCCGACGTGAGTATTTTTCGTGCCGGAATTTGGAAACCAAGGACTCGTCCTGGCGGATTTGAAGGGGTGGGAGCCATTGGTTTAAAATGGTTGCAAAAAGCCAAAGCTGAAACCGGTTTGCTCATGGCGACCGAAGTGGCGAATGCGGCTCATGTAAAATTAGCTTTAGAACACGATATAGATGTGTTGTGGATTGGCGCCAGAACAACAGTAAACCCGTTTGCGGTTCAGGAAATTGCCGATGCTTTGAACGGAACCGATAAAATCGTTTTGGTTAAAAATCCGGTCAATCCTGATTTGGCTTTGTGGATTGGTGGAGTGGAGCGGTTGTACAATGCCGGAATTAAAAAGTTAGGTGTGATTCACAGAGGGTTTTCAACTTATGAGAAAACCAAATACCGAAACATTCCCGAATGGCAATTGGCCATCGAATTGCAAAGCCGATTCCCTGATTTGCCTTTGATTTGTGACCCTTCTCACATTACAGGAAACCGAAATATGATTCAGGAAGTGTCGCAGCAAGCACTGGATTTAAATTACGACGGATTGATTATCGAAACCCACATAGATCCCGATAATGCCTGGAGTGATGCAGCGCAACAGGTGACGCCAACGGTTTTGAAAAAATTATTCGAAGATTTGAAAGTCAAAAAAATGACGACCGAAGAAGATGATTACAATACCGAAATGATAAAACTTCGTGCCAATATTGACATTGCCGATGGTAAATTGCTCGAGATTTTGGGCAACCGAATGAAAGTGGCTGAACAAATTGGGGCCTTAAAAAAAGCCAAAAACGTAGCCGTTTTGCAAAACAAACGCTGGAATGAAATCTTAGGAAAAATGATTCTAGACGGAGAAGAAAAAGGCCTGAGCGAAGAGTTTATCCTGAAACTTTTCAAAGCCATTCACCAGGAAAGTATCAGCCATCAGGAGAAAATCATTAACGGCTAAACAGTTTTCTTTATATTTTCAAACCTACTGTAATTCAGTAGGTTTTTTTTGTATCATTGTGCAACAATAAAAACAATCAGTAAAATTTTAAAACAACCAAAATGAAAAAAATCTTTTTGGGTTTTATCCTTTTTGTTTGCAGTGGTATAAGCTTGAATGCCCAAAACAAAATTGATAAAATCGACATGACCTATGGTGAGGAAATCACCGATGACAAAGGCAAAATTGTCAAGATTATTGGAGAAGCCAATAATAAAATCTACACCTTGGTGCTTAAAGGAAAATCGGATTATTTCTTAAAAATATTCGATTCCAAAGCAATGAAACAAATCTCTTTAAATCCTATTGTTCTTCCGGAATTAAACGATAAAGACCTTGAGTTTGAGGAAATGGCGTTGATGAACGATAAGTTGTATGTCATCGGGAGCGTATTCCACCGCAAAGACAAAAAATTCACTTTGGTAGCCATGCCCATCTCTGAAAGTGGCATTTTAGGAAAAGATATGATTACCTTATTCGAATCTATCGTAGCCAGAAGTTCGGATCGAGGTGGTTTTTACTTCAAAAAATCTCCGGATGACCAAATGTTATTGGTAATGCATACCGCTCTTTTTGAAAAAGAAGACGCTATGAAATATGAAATCAAATTGTTTGACGAAAACATGAAAGCCACTTTTTCTACCGAAGACAAGGTGTCATATGATGACAACAAAAAGGATTACCAATTTACTATTTCTGATTTTGATGTGAACAACAAAGACGATGTTTTCTTGGTAGTGAACGAAGGATACAGAGATAAAAAATTAAAAGAAAAGAAAGAGAAAGTGGAGCTACACATTTTCAAGCAAGCCAACAGTTATAAAAAAGAAGTAGTAAAAATTGACATCGTCGATAAGGAAATCATTAACTGTACTATGATGGCGACTTCTAAAAATGACGTAAAGTTAACCGGGTTTTATTCAAGCGTTCGCGATAACGGTAAAGCCAACAAAGAGCTTAAAGGTGTTTATAACATCACAGTAAATTTGGCTAAAAACACTACCGAAAATGTAAAATTCAACGAATTCGACATGCCAACCAAAGTAAAATTGTTGGGACAACGAAGAGCCAATAAAGGAAAAGACGTAAAACCATTGTACGTTATCCACAGCATCGTTGAAAAAAATGACGGTGGCTTGATTGTAATTTCTGAATTCAGATTAATTTATGTGGGACAAAAGCAGGGGATTGGTCCATTTGGACTACAGCCTATTACCTATACAATGAACGAAATGATTATCAATAGCCTTAAGCCTGACGGTTCGTTAGAGTGGAGCAATGTAGTGGCTAAAGAACAATCGGCAACGGTTACAGTAGCTACTTTTAACTTGTTTAGCGGAGGCAGTAATGGATCGTTCAGTGTAGGGGTATCAATGGCTATACCACTAGGTGTGATGGGTAGAGGCCCGGAATATCTGAGTGCTTTACCTATGTACAAAAACGGACAATTAAACATTCTTTTCAACGACAATGTTAAAAATAAAGGCGTGACTGATATTGAGGAAATCAAATCATTAGGCAACTACAATAATGCCGTTCCGACTTTATTTGTTTTTGATGATAAAGGAGTTATTACTCGTAAAGATCCGGAAGAAGTAATCAAAAATGAATTGGTTTTAAGACCGGGTATCTTTTTCAGAAAATCGGATAATGAATATTTAATCTATGCTTCCCGAAAATCGAAAGACAAAATCGGAAGAATGATTTTACAGGATTAAAACTTTAAAAAGTTGTCAGCAATGGCAACTTTTTTTATTTGAACCAACTTTGAATACAATAACGGTTGCAATTTTTTACCTTTGTCATTCGTAATTTTTAATTTACAATTCATTTTGACAGGACTCGTTTATAAATCTACCGGAAGCTGGTATACCGTGAAAACCGATGACCAGCAAGTTTTTGAATGCCGCATCAAAGGAAAATTCCGTATGAAAGGCATCAAAAGCACCAACCCCATTGCAGTAGGCGATGTGGTAGATTTTGAATTAGACGATACGTCGGATGACATTACCGGAACCATTCACCACATTCACGACCGAAAGAATTACATCGTCCGCAAATCGGTGAATTTGTCCAAGCAAACCCATATTATTGCTTCTAATATTGATATAGTTTTTCTGTTAATTACTATCAATAATCCGCCAACGACAACTAGTTTTATCGACCGTTTTCTGGTTACCGCCGAAGCTTATGGCATTGAAGCAGTTTTGATTTTTAACAAAATTGACACTTTTGATGATGCAATGTTGGATGAGCAATTGTATTTGCAGCACATCTATACTGAAATCGGTTATAAATGTTTACGCATTTCTTCTACTGCCAAAAAAGGACTTGACGAATTGAAAGCCATGATGGTTGGAAAAGTAAGCATGTTTTCAGGCCATTCCGGTGTAGGGAAATCTACTTTGGTGAATGCCATGGAACCGGAACTGAATTTGAAAACCAAACACATTTCGGAACAAAGTAAACAAGGACAGCACACCACCACGTTTGCCGAAATGTATGATTTGTCCTTTGGTGCCAAAATCATAGACACACCCGGAATCAAAGGATTCGGAATTGTAGATATGGAACCGGCTGAGGTAAGTGGCTTCTTTCCTGAGTTTTTTAAACTAAAAGACCAATGCAAATTCAACAATTGTTTGCACAAAGAAGAACCGCACTGCGCTGTGAAAGCCGCTTTAGAAAAAGATGAAATTGCCTGGTCGCGCTACAACAGTTACCTCAAAATATTGGAAGGCGATGAGGAACATTACCGCTCCGATATTTACAATGATGATAGAATTGCCAGTGATGAAACCCGAAAATCTTAAGTTAAAATGAAAGCGGTTATTCAACGCGTTTCCCAAGCCTCAGTAACCATTGACGGCATCAAAACAGCCGACATTCAAAAAGGATTATTAGTCTTAATAGGCATTGAAGATGCCGATTCTAAAGAAGACATTGATTGGCTGACGGCTAAAATTGCTAATCTCCGAATTTTTGGTGACGAAAATGACGTGATGAATTTATCACTGAAAGATATTGACGGCGATATGATAATTGTAAGTCAGTTTACCTTGCAGGCTTCTACCAAAAAAGGCAACCGGCCATCCTATCTAAAAGCCGCTAAACCCGATGTAGCCATTCCGGTATATGAAACTTTTATCGCTGCTATGGAGATTGAACTTGGCAAAAAAGTACAAACCGGCCAATTTGGTGCCGACATGAAAGTAGCCCTGCTCAACGACGGTCCGGTGACTATCATTATTGATACAAAAAATAAAGAATAAGATGAATATAAAAAACTCCCAACTAGAAGTAGACAACTGGATAAAAAACCACGGGGTTCGTTATTTTAACGAGCTTACCAATATGGCGCAACTTACCGAAGAAGTAGGCGAAGTGGCTCGTATTATTGCCCGTCGCTATGGTGAACAATCTGAAAAAGAAAGCGATAAAAACAAAGACTTGGGCGAAGAACTGGCCGATGTGGTTTTTGTGGTTTTATGTTTGGCTAATCAAACCGGCATCGACTTACAGGCCGCTTTCGATAAAAAAATGGATTTGAAAACCAATCGCGACCACGACCGCCATCACAACAACGAAAAATTGAAATAAGAGTGAACTTACTGCTCAAATCTTCTATCGTCAATCCTAAATCTGCAATAGCAATAACAGGAAGTAAATCAGAAACCAACCGTTTGCTGTTACTTCAGGCGTTATATCCAAATTTGGTTTTAGAAAATACTTCCAATTCCGATGACTCAGAAGTGATGACAAAAGCACTGACCGAAAATGAATCGGTAATCGACATTCATCACGCAGGTACCGCCATGCGTTTTCTGACGGCTTATTTTGCTGTTCAGGAAAACAGAGAAGTAGTTTTAACCGGTTCTTCAAGAATGCAGGAACGCCCGATAAAGATTTTGGTAGAAGCCTTACGGCAACTCGGAGCTGATATTACTTATGAAGTAAATGAGGGTTTTCCACCCATACGAATCAAAGGCAAAAAACTAACCCAAAATAAAGTTTCCCTCCCGGCCAATGTGAGCAGTCAGTATATTTCAGCTTTACTGCTCATCGCTCCCAAATTAGAAAACGGTTTAGAATTATCTCTGGAAGGCGAAATCACTTCAGTGCCTTACATCAAAATGACATTAGCCTTGCTTACTGAAATTGGTGTAGCAACATCATTTTTTGGAAATAATATCTCGGTCCAAAACTTATCCCTTATCCCTCATCCCGAATCGCTTGTGGTAGAATCCGACTGGTCCTCCGCTTCCTACTACTATTCCATTGTAGCTTTATCCGAAATCGGTACCGAAATCACTTTGTCAAGTTACAAACAAAACAGTCTACAGGGCGACAGCACTTTGGCAGAAATCTATAAAGACTTTGGAGTAGAAACAACTTTCGAAAACAATACAATTCTCCTAAAAAAAATAGCCAATTATCAATTATCAATTATCAATTGTCAATTAAATTCTTCCCCCGACATCGCTCAAACCATAGCTGTAACCTGCTTCGGATTGGGAGTTGGCTGTCATTTAACAGGGTTACATACATTAAAAATTAAAGAAACCGACCGATTAGAAGCTTTAAAAGCAGAACTTACCAAACTAGGTGCCACAGTTTTAGTAACCGACGAAAGTCTGATTTTGGAGCCATCTTCAGCAATCAATGATAAAGTTGTGATTAAAACCTATCAGGACCATCGCATGGCCATGGCTTTCGCTCCTTTAGCTTTAAAAACCAATATCATTATTGAAGAAGCCGAAGTAGTTTCTAAATCCTATCCTGCCTTTTGGGAAGATTTACAAACTGTAGGATTTAAAATAGAAGAAAAATAAAAGTCGGGATGACTGGATTCGAACCAGCGACCCCTAGCACCCCATGCTAGTACGCTACCAGGCTGCGCTACATCCCGAATTATGGTGCGAAAATAGTAAATAAAAATAAAAGCCAAAACACTTGACTTTGCCTATCTCACGATAGTATATTTGCAGTTCGTTAAATTTATGGGGTTAACTCATAATTTATTAACTCATAACTTATAACTCATTCTAAATGAAATTATCTCATTTCCAGTTTAACCTTCCCACAGAGCTATTAGCGGAATTCCCGGCAGAAAACAGAGACGAATCAAGATTGATGGTCGTTAACCGAAAAACCAAAACCATTGAGCACAAATTATTCAAAGACATTATCAATTATTTTGACGATGGCGATGTGATGATTTTGAACAATACCAAAGTTTTTCCGGCACGTATGTACGGAAACAAAGAAAAAACCGGTGCCCGTATCGAAGTTTTTTTGTTGAGAGAATTAAATGCTGAGCAACGTCTTTGGGACGTATTGGTAGACCCTGCCCGTAAAATCAGAATTGGTAACAAATTATATTTTGGCGAAGACGATTCGTTGGTAGCTGAGGTAATTGATAACACCACTTCACGAGGCAGAACTTTACGTTTCTTATACGACGGTTCTTATACCGAATTCAGAAGAAAATTAACTGAACTGGGAGAAACCCCAATTCCAAAATACATCAACCGCGAAGTAACTGAAGAAGATGCCGAGCGTTACCAAACGATATATGCCAAAGAAGAAGGAGCTGTAGCTGCGCCAACTGCCGGTTTACACTTCTCAAAACACTTGTTGAAACGATTGGAAATTAAAGGAATCAACTTTGCTGAGGTAACATTACACGTAGGGTTGGGCACTTTCAATCCGGTAGAAGTGGAAGATTTATCCAAACACAAAATGGATTCGGAAGAATTGATCATCTCACAGGAAGCTTGTGATATCGTTAATGGCGCCAAAGTCAAAAAGAAAAAAATATGCTGTATCGGAACCACTTCTATGCGTGCCATTGAAAGTTCGGTTTCTTCAGCCAGAACGTTGAATCCTTATGAAGGCTGGACGAATAAATTTATTTTCCCTCCTTACGATTTCAGCATCGCCGATTGTATGGTGACCAATTTCCACACACCAAAATCAACGTTACTAATGATGATTTCGGCATTTTGTGGTCACGACCTAATGAAAAAAGCCTACGAAGAAGCCATCAAAGAAAAATACCGTTTCTACTCTTATGGAGACGCCATGTTGATATTATAAGAAAACATACTTATAGAAATCCCGTCAATTATGGCGGGATTTTTTTTGGTATAAATTCAAAACAAAATTTCTTTCTTCTTTCTTCTTTCTTCTTTCCTCTTTTTTTACTTTTACACCACATTTGTACAGACAAGTCGCGACTTGTCTCTAAGCAAACAAAACACAACTTTATGACTTTTCAAAATACACGCGAATTTGCCCAACAACTCGATGCACAGGACGAATTGAAGGCTTATCGAAACGAGTTTATATTCCCGCAGCACAATGGTAAAAATGTAATTTATTTTACCGGAAACTCTTTAGGACTGCAACCCAAAAGAACCAAACAATATGTCGACGATGTGATGAACGATTGGGGGAATCTGGCTGTCGAAGGGCATTTCTATGCCGAAAAACCTTGGTGGGATTACCACGAACGATTTGCCAATCCGTTAAGTCAGTTGGTAGGGGCAAAACCTTCAGAAGTTACGGTAATGAATACCTTGACTGTGAATTTACATTTGCTGATGGTGTCCTTTTACCGACCAACAAAGACCCGTTACAAAATCATTTGCGAAGAAAAAGCATTCCCGTCCGACCAATATATGTTTCAGGGACAAGTGCATTTTCACGGATATAAACCCGAGGAAGCCATAGTCGAAATCAAAAGAAGAGAAGGCGAACACAACATTCGGTTAGAAGATATTTTAGCCAAAATTGAAGAAGTAGGCGATGAGCTAGCGTTGGTTTTATTAGGCGGAGTAAATTATTATACCGGACAAGTCTTCGACATGAAATCCATAACTGCAGCCGGACACAAAGCCGGAGCCATAGTTGGTTTCGACTTAGCGCATGCTGCCGGAAATATCGAATTACAATTGCATGATTGGGAGGTAGATTTCGCTGCCTGGTGTAGTTACAAATACATGAATTCAGGCCCGGGCAATGCTTCGGGTTGTTTTATCAATGAAAAACATCACACCAATAAAGAACTGGCACGTTTTGGTGGCTGGTGGGGACACAACAAAGAACGCCGTTTCAAAATGGAACCGCAGTACGACCCCATCGTAGGAGCCAATGGCTGGCAGGTGAGTAATTTGCCAATATTGTCGTTAGCCCCTTACTTAGCTTCTGTAGAAATGTTTGCCGAAGTAGGTATGGCCAAACTGATTAAAAAAAGAAATCAATTAACGGCGTATTTAGAATTCATTTTGCATGAAATCGATAACGAAATTCCGGGAACGGAGTTTGAAATCATAACCCCAAATAATCAGGAAGAAAGAGCCTGTCAACTTTCTGTTTTTCTGCATGGGCAGGGCAGAAGCCTGTTCGATTATTTAATGAAAAACGGGGTGATTACCGATTGGCGTGAACCGAACGTCATCCGATTAGCCCCGGCACCATTCTATTGTTCGTATGAAGACATGTATGACTTTGGACAAATATTAAAAAAAGGAATCTTAGCATAGAAACGATATAAAAATGACAAAACAACAAATCATAGACAATTTTGATCCAAGTCAACCCGGTTTAGCCGATGCTACCGTTTTTGGATTACCTTTTTCAGCAGAGCAATC
>Ga0066441_1000211_pt1 | contig 16736 bp, 10 predicted proteins | sample LakWasMet61_LOW9_2_FD_59529 | JGI IMG/M metagenome (GOLD analysis project Ga0066441, IMG submission 59529) | Freshwater sediment methanotrophic microbial communities from Lake Washington under simulated oxygen tension - Sediment Metagenome 61_LOW9 | ecosystem: Environmental > Aquatic >... | reverse complement strand
CCTCTAGTAGAGGTATGATGCGGTTACGAAAAATTCGTGACAACTCTTCGAAGCGACTTGGGCCATCTGCAGTATTGTGGAGTTGAGTGAAGTATGCATGGCCAATAGTGTGGTCACGATCATACAGAGCCTCAATACGTTGATTCATTTTTTCTAACATTTTACGTACATCGATGCTCGTACCGTCCATGGTAACCACGAGGCCAGCAAGGGGCGCATCAGACACATCGCGAGTGTCGGGCATACATGATAGAAAATCAAACCGACGTCTCAAGGCAGTATCTACCAATGCAAGTGAGCGGTCTGCGGTATTCATCGTGCCTATAATGTCTACATTTGCTGGAACAGAAAACAAGTCGCCGGAATATGCTAATTTGATCTCGATAGGTGGCTTCGACCCATTTAGTGGGTCACGTTTGTCAATTTCAATGAGGGTAATTAATTCCCCAAATATTTTACTGATATTACCTCGATTGATTTCGTCGATAACTATCGCATATTGATGATTCGGGTCTAGGCGTGCTCTTTTACATAGTTGGAAGAAAGCACCTTTTTTAATTTCGTAGCCGATGTCATCAGAATCATCCTCAAGACGTGGTCTTAACCCCTCAACAAACTCTTCATAACCATATGATTGGTGGAATGTTACAAAAGAATAACGTTCAATTGGATTTGCAAATGTATCAGTGCCTAGTTTGATTGCATCGACGATAGCTATTAAATGCTTGCACTCATCCTTCCAGTCTTTGTATAGAAACCATTCGGAGCTATTTGTTTTTTCAAAGATATAAGGTGCCGCTCTTTTCTCCGTCTTTACAGTCGTTGATTCCTCATTTGCATGGGTTTGTAGTGTTCCCCATATAGTCTGAGGAGTCATGTTTTTTCGATTCTTAGCAGTAGCTACTGATTTAATGAAGGCATGATCTAACAATTGGCCAACTTTTGCTTTACCACCCAAATCATAAAGTGCTGCAGCAATTGCTTCCCACCAGGTTAAATTGCCTATTTCGTTAGCTATTTTTTCTGCTTTCCATTCTTCTGGTGAAGTTAGCTCAGGTTGTTGGGTATAGTTACTTTTAAGTAGTTTTTGAAGAGTGTAAGTTTTACCTGTGCCTGGTGGTCCATAATAAATAACGTTTTTCGGCGATAAATCATTCTTGGAAATGGGTGAGCTACTCTCAATCTCATATTCTTCTATATATTCATCAGGCCAATAACCATCTCTTTCTGTAACTAATTTGAGATTTTGAGGCCAGCCTGCGCCTATCAAATCTGCCTTTTCAAATTCATCAATAACATTCTCATTGATTTCAATTGAAGCTTGCCCTGGGTAATTGCCTAGAGCATCGAGTGTCACCCGTATGCCATTGCTTTGCAGAAATAACCAGCCAATTGGATTGCCCCGCTGGACGTTTTTTTCTTTTCTCCCAAAACGTAGCTGACTATTAGTTGCTTCAGTGAAATACCAATCAAGCCCAAGGTCGTGAACACGGTTTGCTAGGCGGATAAATAACTGAGTTTTTAGGTCTGACCAGTTCGGTTGCCGTTGTGCGAAGTCCTTGTTCTTTTGGAAGTGACTCAGGATTTTTTTTGTTGAGTTCATCAGGCCTAGTTTGTCCACTATATCGTCATATTTCAAAGAAAAATTTCGAATAGCTTCAACACTCCACTTAGTCAGTCCAGGTAAAGATAAACTCAGACCTTCCTCAGTAGGAAGTATCGCTAAGATTGGAGAAGTGTTGTTAGAATCACTTCGAAGCTTCAAGAACTCTTTCCTAGTTGGACTAAAGTCATCTATGCCAACCGTATCAATTTTAACGATAAACCCCTCATCGGCACTAATGCCAACAGTATAAGCCAGTTCCTTAGGGGCATCTTTGGTAGGATAAATTTTTGCCCATGTATACTCAAAAAAAGTGTTGCCTTGCGAAGTTGGCCGCTTCCTGATGTTTACGTATCCATTAGGAAAAAGTGACTTTTGAACTTGATCTGCCCAAAGCTCAGTAATTTCATATGCTTCTTGTAATTCTTTATAAGCGCGATTCTGCTCAGGATTACTGTCATCTCTTTTTTGCTTCCTCCATTTATTAAGCAATTTGAAATGATCACTCGTAAAGTACTCAGCCATATTTAAATTCCTTCAACATCGATACCATGTTCAGCTAGCCATATTTTTCTTTGACCAAAGTCAGGCATAGCTCGCTCTATTCTTAGCCAAAATTCTGGAGTGTGATGAGGCTCATGGAGGTGAGCCATCTCATGTACTAAAACATATTCAGCAATTTTTGGTGGAAGCAAAATAGTTTTCCAATGGAAATACAGCTGAGCACCTTTCCCGCATGATCCCCAGCGGTAGCCCAGATCCTGTACCTTCACACCAGCGGGTTGAACCTCCATGCGGGCTGTGTAGTCTTGGACCTTGTCCCACAGCCACAGCTTGGCCTTAGTACTGTACCACTGAATCAAATGAGCTCTGGCGTTCTCGACCAAATCTCGGCGCAACATGAAGCGTCCATTGAGCAGTCTTAAAGGTGCTTCTTGCTCATCGACCAAGCGCAGCCGGTAGCTCCGCCCCAGATACAGGAACCCCTCACCATCGACAAAGCTCTTTGCAGGGACGATCTTTTGCAGGCGATTTTTCTCTGCCAGTTTGGTGTAGATCCATAAGCGTTTTTCCAGAACGAACTCGCGCAGACGCTCTTCTTCGACCTCAGGCGGTGCCGACAAGACTAGTTCACCACTGCGATCGACGGTGATCTGTAGTGTTCGGCGTCGGCTGCTGGGTTTCAGTTCAAAGGAGAGATCATCTACGGTCAGTATGCTCATGTCTTAGTCAGCCTATCGTGGTTGGCGCGGGCCAATTCCAACAAGCGATCCTTCAGCGCTGACACATCGGCGGGAGGAACCAGACGAGAAGTGCGCAAGGCTCTGAAAATACGGGCGCCCAAAGCGTCTTGCGCAGGCCGTTTGTGTGGCTCCCAAAAGGTGTCAGTCAGTTCGCCAGCAATCATGTCGACCAACTCCACCGTCAGGTCGCGAATCTTCAGCAGTACTTCATCTCTTGGGCGCTCACTGCCCATCACAGCCTCCAGCAGTATGCGCAGGAACGGTAGGTAATGCTCTGGCATATCAGTAGGTGCCACATCGTCACTGCTTGTCCCGGCACGCATTTCGTCGATGATCTTTTGCAATGCTCCAATCAGGTCATCCCACTGGTCGGCCAATGTTTTCAAAATCTCATTCAGGCGCTCACTAAGCTTACGAAATAGCACTGGATCTTCATCCAGGTGCTTGCGAATATGGGAACGGATGGCATGCTCCATTTCAGACGCCTTAGCGCGGCTGTTCGCTTGACGAGATACATGGGTGTCGAATTCGGCATCAGTTAGTGAGATTGGCGGGATTTTAGGATCGATGCCCAACGAAATCACGTGGTCATCGATTAGCTTCCGGACCTTGGCTCCAACATCTTTACCGAGAACTGGAGTGTCCTTGTAGCGATTACGTGCCCGGGCATAGATGTATGAGAGAGTTTTGGCATCTTTCGAGAACGGTAAGCCTTCTGGGCGTGGCAACACCATATCTAGCGAGCCTAGGAACTGCTTTAGCTTGACGGTAAATTCCGCTCGCAGTCGCTCATCCGCTAACACTTCAACGCAGGTCTCAACATCGTCCAGGGATTCAATGTCGCGACTGCGGAACAGATCCACTACGCGCATGTGCCGGTCGCGTAGCGCAGGCACTTCGTCTTTTAGACTCTGCAAGGCCCCCTGAATGTCCTCGTCGGAGTAGGCCGCCAGAGCTTCCTTCAGGTGCTGGGCGATCCCGTAGTAGTCCACCACGATGCCGCAGCGCTTGCCAAATCCCGTACGGTTCACGCGGGCAATGGCCTGCAGTAACTCCGCTTCGCGGATCGGGCGGTCGAGATACATCACACCTTCAATTGGCGCATCGAAGCCAGTCAGCAGCATCGATTTCACGACTAGGAAGGCCAGAGGATCTGTCTTCTCAGGCTTGGTGTGGAACAGCGGCTTCTTGAAGCGCTTGATCCTAGTCTCGTTGGCTACCGCATCCGTCCACTGCTTCCAAGCTGGATCGTCGTTGTTGCCACCAGAGATTACCGCTGCGAACTCGATATTCTTCAGCGTGTCCCGGTAACGCCAGGCCTGCACGATAGCCTGCATCTTTGGCGGCCGCTGGCAAAGCGCTTCGTCGTCCAGTGACTTGTCTTCCGGTGGCAGCGCATCGGCCTCGGCTAGTAATTCGGCTCTGGCCATTTCAAATGCAGCCACGTAACGCACCACCGCTAAACGGCTGTAGGCTACGACCTGCGCCTTGTAGCCATTAGGCAGGATATTGGTCACGTAGTGGTGCAACATGTCGCGAGCTTTGTCTGCGATCAACAGCGGGGCATCGAATATCTGGCCCTTAGTGGCGTACTTCTGCTTGATTGCCTCCAGCTCTTCGGCGCTGCGTTCTCGGAACAAGTCCTCGAACAATTCATCCAGGCTGGCCCCGTCCTTGACCGCACCTTGCGCGGTACGGCCTTCGTACAGCACAGGCACCGTCGCGCCGTCTTCTTCGGCCTCTTTGATCGTATAGCGATCGATGAATTCGCCGAAGATCTCGTGGGTGCGCTTCTTGTCACCCATGATGATCGGCGTGCCGGTGAAACCGATGCGTGCGCAGTTGGGCAGCCCGGCTAGCAGGTTGGCATGCAAGTCTCCCGCCTGGGTGCGGTGGGCTTCATCAACCAGCACGAGAATGGTTTCGTCCTCGTTTAACACTTCAAAGGTCTTTGACGCAGGCTTGGCCGTATAGGCAGCAGCGGGCTCCTTCAAGCCCATCAGCCCGTCTTGCCAACCTTCCGGGGTGTCGTCTTCAGCCAGGCCCGGCTCACCGGCGGCTTCCGGGTCGCGGTACTTCTGAATCGTGGCAAATAGCAGTCCGGGGCCCTTGCGTCGCACCAGCTTCTGCACCGCTACGGTTGAGGTGGCCACCTCAACCATCTCGCCGGTCAACGTTGCCGTCGCGCTGAGCTGGTCCTGCAGGTCTTTGCGGTCGGTGACCACCACCACCTTGAAGCGGCGCAGGGCTGTATTTGTGCGCAGTTTGCGCACGAGGAACACCATAGTGAGTGATTTGCCCGAACCTTGTGTGTGCCAGATTACGCCGCTTCGTCTGTCGTGTTCGCCGTCCTGTAAGCGGGTCTTGCCACACTGTAAACGCTCTATCGCTTTGTTTACTGCACGAAATTGCTGATAGCGACATGCCACTTTGATGGTCTGCCCACCGGCCTGCATGAACAGGGTGAAGTGACGAACTATGTCCAGTAGATTCGCCTTGGTGAGCATGCCTGCCACCAAGCGTTGCTGCTCGGAAAGCTGCTCCACGCCCAAGCTGGCCGCCACTTCTTCCTCCCGCGCCGGGGCCACTGTCTTCCAGCTCGCGAAGTGCTCAAACAGGCCGCCGATGGCGCCCACGCGCGCCTCGTCAAAGCTGGTCGCGATCAATAACTGGTTGGTGAAGAACAGCGGCTCGTTGCCCTCGTTGTCTTCCACCTCGTAGTTGGCGTGCCGCTGGTTGCTGTAACGGCGCAACTGGTCGATAGCTTCGGCCAGCGGTTCAGGGACGGACGGACTCTTGCACTCCGCCACCACCAACGGAATGCCGTTTACCAACAGCACAAGGTCCGGAATGATGAAAGCCTTGCCGCTGTTGTAGCCGGGCGGGCAATCTACGCGGTAGTGGTTGATGACTGTGAAGCTGTTGTTCTCTGGCGTGTCCCAGTCGATGAAACGGATGGTTTGGCCGCGTCCACCATCCCAGCCGGGCAGGCCATCGACGGTGATTCCCAGCAGCAACAACTCGGTCGCCACCTGGTTGGCCTCGATGAGCTTGGGCCGCGCAATGCGGGTGATTGCGGCAACCGCCTCGGAAAGGCGCTCATCATCCAGCCAGGGCACGAGCGCTCCATCCACCTCGCGCAGGTTGATTTCGGCCAGTTTCTTGCGCAGCACGCCTTCCTGAATGACTTCGCTGAAGCTGTTACGCCCGGTTACCGCAGGGTCATCAATGCTGCCCTCGATATGCGCCCACCCCAAACCGTCGAGTTGCGTGATGAACGGTTTTTCTACGTCTTCGAGTTCCCATCCCATGTTCTGGTCCTTCTTTTTATTGCGCCAGCAACGGCGTGATGCGTACGCGGCCAGTGAGGAGGTCGTCCATAAGGCCTGCCTTTTGAGCCCTCAGCTTTGCGAGTTTCTCCTCTTCGGTTGTGAGCCGCACATCAATTGCCTGAAGCCGTATTCCAATCGCTTCCATTTCCTCCGGTCTCTTCGGTACCGACTGCTCTAAACCAAGAATCTGATCGCGTCCAATCCCTGGAATATTCCCTCCGGTCGCCATGCGATTGAACTGCTCCTGCAAACTCTGAAAAACTGCAAGCCAATAAGGCCGCGTCATTTCGGTTACTCGAATCGCCATTAGTTGTCGGCTGATACACGCTCGTACGCCGGCTACGGCAACCTTGCCGCACCCAGAGCCCTTTACAGTAATTAGTAAGTCACCGACCTCACACATCACTTGTGGGCGCGTCGTGTATGAGGTAACGACTGTTGTCGCTCCGATAAAATCAGATGGCCCTGTAAAGTAGGGCACGCCTTTCCCGACAGCATTACATAGGTCTGTTGCTATATGCTGGCCCGAAATGAGGGTGATCGAAGCTCCGAGTAGCCTAGTATCCCAGTCCTTTGGAATCCACCCCAGCGGCGACTCTTGATAAAGCTCAGGTGCTTCCTCATAGCTTGGCCGTAGCTCGCCATTCGTATTTACACCCCGGGTTAGCAGGTCGTGAAGCAAGCCTTGTTTAATCTGCTTCAACTTCTCGAAGATGGTTTTGGTCTGGTGGATGGCGGTGTCGAGAGTGTCAAGGACTTCGGCAATTTTCTCTTGTTCGCTTATATCGTCTGGGATAGAAACAGTCGATTCCTTGTACTCATCGAATTTAAGGTTAATTAGTCCGGTTGTTTGTTGTTGCAGCGACAATAGCTGGGGTTGCTTGTAAAACCACATCAGCTTCCAAAACAAGAATCTTGGATTTGCCGTAAATGGATCCGGTCTCAGAGTTCTGAAAAAGTTGGAGCAGAGAAAATCACATTTCTCATCGATACCCGGGAAAAAAGCAACCCGGCCAACCGGTTGCTCAGGGCTACCTCCAGACCCCTCCAACAAAATATCGCCAGCCAGCAATCGCTTCTCTGCCAGTTTTTTTGTGGCAATTCGCCTATGTGCGCCCCCAGACAAATTGATCTGACCTTCGTTGTTGATGTCTGTGGCGCGCAAGACACGAGCATTAGCCGGATTAGGTTCAGCCCCCCACTCTCCGGCAAATGACTCACTTAGACATTTTTCAATTGGTAGATCACGCCAAAGTTTTTTAGACATAGCGTAACCCCTTTAGAAACTCCTGCAACTGCTTAGCCGCCAAATCACGATCACGCTCGATTTCGGTCAGCGTGATCTTGTACTTGTCCCACCAATTTTCAAACGCGGCAACGACTTTCTGACGCTGGCTGGTGATATAACGCTCGACGATGTGCTGCATGTCGTTATGCAGGATGGTGAGCAGCAAGCTGCTGGCCGACTCATCGTTGAGAGCGCCCACGGCTTTGTCCAGCTCCTGCGTCAGGCTTTCATTCTTAGCCTTGATGATCCTCTTCAGTGTGGTCAGCTCCTTCTTCCAGGCTTTGAGCTGTTCTTCATCCACGGCGTTCTCGTCATCCGTTTCTTCCGTGTCGGTAGCATCTTCGACGTCTTCACCCTTTTCTGGGGTTGCCGCTTTGATCTGTCCTTCCAGTTCCAACTTCCTGGCCTCAAGCTCTTCCAGTTCGGCCACAAAGCTGCCCATCAGGAACTTGACCAGTTTGTGCTCCAACGGACTTTCCTTGCTGACCTTGTCTTCTAGTGCGGTAACGATGCTGGTGCGCCAGGCATCTACCACGCCATGTGAGCCGCGCGCCATCAGGGTAAGGAAGTCGTACTTAGACTGGTTCCAGAATCCGGCCACGATGCCGCGCACTTGGAAGGGATCGAGCAGGCCGATCTGCTCCAGCGAGCCGCTGAAACTGGCCAGCAGCTCGTTGCGCAGCGCCACGAAGCTTTGTGCTCCGGCCAGATCGGTGATGCGCTGGCTGTGGGCCACCCACCAAGCCTCGAAGGCGGCGCGGATGGCGGCTTCCTTGGCCTGAAGTCCGGCGTTGGAATCGATGGCCAGTTTGAGCTCGGGTTTAGCCGTAAACGTGGGCTTGAAGTCGTAGTAAGTGCCGTTCCGTTCGACAAAAATGTCTATCGGGTTCAGGCCGTGTGCGTCGAACAGAGCTTTCTTGTTGGGGTGATCCACCTCGGCCTTGGGAATGCCCCCCAGCAAATGAGCGCGCACGTCATGGGGCTCGGGCGGCGGAGCGTTGTCGGCATAACGGCGGATATTGAGGTTGTAGCCATGGGCTTTGAGCGTGGCGTTGTCCACAATGGCCGAAAAGCCCGGCTCCTCCTTGAAGGCCTCAAAGGTGGTAACGATCTTCTCTATGTGCTCCGGCATCAGGAAGTTTTGCGCCCGGCCCTCGAAGTACTCGCGGTCGGCGTTGATGAACAGCACCTTGCCTTGCCGCTCCTTCGGCTTGCCGCTGACGCGCTCCGCACCGTTCTGCACCCGTTGGCGTAGTACTAGGATGCACGCCGTGATGCCCGTGCCGTAGAATAGGTTGGGCGCGACACCGATGACGGCTTCCAGCAGGTCGTCCTCGATCATGCCTGCGCGGATGGTTTTCTCCTCGCCGCTCCGGAACAGCACACCGTGGGGCATCACCGTGGCGATTTGCCCGCCGTCGGCCAAAACCGCGATCATGTGCTGCAGGAACATCAGGTCGGCTTTTTTGGCCCCCAGCGGCACCTCGCCATAGTTGAAACGCTCCGCACGGAATTCCGGAGCCCAGGCGGACTGGCCGCTCTGGTCTTTGTCGGTTGTGCCCCAGGGGATGGAAAACGGTGGATTAGTGAGGATGCGGTCAAAGCGCCGCAACTCGCCACCCTTGACGTGCTGGGGCTTTGCCAGAGTATCTTCGTTGTGCAGGTCGGCGGTGCTGATGCCATGCAGCAGCATGTTCATCTTGGCGATAGACCACACTGTGCCGTTGGCCTCTTGCCCGTAAAGGTTGGCCTTACGGCCTTCCTGCCCCTGTTCGTCGATATATTCCTTGGCTGCGATCAACATGCCACCGGAGCCGCAGCAGGGGTCGTAGATGTGATGCTGCAGTTCGGGCTTGATAAGACGAACCATCATTCGCACTACCGAGCGCGGCGTATAAAACTCGCCGCCTTTCTTGCCTGCTGAGTCGGCAAAGTCGCCGATCAGGTACTCGTAGGCAGCACCCAGCAGATCGGGGAACTCAAAGTCTTCGTTGCGCAGGCGGTGCAGGCTGAAGTGGGTGATCAACTGCCGCAGTTTGATGTCGGGGATCTTGCTCTGACCGACTTTGCGGGTGAAGTTGATGTGTTCGAGTACGTCGTAAAGGCTGGTGTTGCCAGTCTCCAGACCTGCCAACGCCTTGTTCAGGAAGTCACCGATGTTCTGGTGAGCTTCGTTGAGCAGGTACTCATATCGTGAGTGTTCTGGTACCCAGAATGATCCTTCCTCCATGTACCAGTCTTTCTGATTGGCACTCTCGATGGCTTCTGCCTCAGACAGGCCTGTAGCCATTTCCTCCTTGATGATCTTCTCGCGGTGCTGGTCAAACACGTCGGAGCAGCGCTTGAGGAACAGCATCCCGAAGATGTATTCCTTGAACTCTGATGCATCCATCTTACCGCGCAGGATGTCGGCGGCTTTGAAGAGGTGACGTTCTAGTTGTGGCAGTGTTAAAGGCATTGACGGATTTCTTATTGTTTTAGTAGTTGTAAGGGTAGCTATGGTTAAAATAACATCATCATGCTACTCGATCATGATATTAAATACTAAATTTAAATTCAAATTCAAATTCAAATTCAAATTTAGCTAAATTCAACAAGACTGTGCAATACATTATTAGTGTCATCGGTTTTTCTTAAAAGCATCCCCGTTTTTGCTAATTCACACTAACTGCACCGTTCATTCCTCGTTCCGCCATAACACCAACAGTCTCATGGTGCGTAATCCAAACAAATACTAGCCCTTCGGGATTATCTGCAATCGGTTCTAATCACTTCGCTCAAGACTGCGATTTTGACTAATTATTTGCATGTATTTCTATTTCACCATGTGCCCATGTGGCAGGCGAAACGACTCAAGAACGATGCAGTACGAGTTGTAAGTCTGCAAAAACGGGGCAAGTCTTTAATTCAAAAGCAGGCTCACCCCGCCTAAAAACGATACAGTGAAAGGCGATAAATCATGACTACATTACATGCAACACCATATAACATTGATGCGACAGGCTTTTATTTTGATAGCGCAGCAGACTATGAATCCAAGGCAGCTATGCACGTTGATCGTTATGGAAATTTGGTTGAGGAGTTTGAAATACAATTTATAGACGGTGATGATGCAGCATTGTTTGAATGCTGCGGTATTAACCAGGCTAATCTAAATATATGGTTTGATGATATTGAGTTTTTACAGAATGATGAAAAAATCAGTCTTTATTATCTTGTTGGTATTGCTGGCTATGGTCTGGATCAAGCACTAGAAAAGTTAGACGAGCCTAGCATTTATCAAGGCGATTTAACGGAAGCAGCTGCAGAGTTATTCGATGAATGTTATTTACATACCATACCTGAAAATATTCAGTTTTATATTGATTATGATAAGTTTGCGCGCGACTGCCAATATAGTGGTGATATGGCTGAGTTTGAATATGCTGGTATTACTTATACATGCACAAATTCAAGTGCTATATAAATCAATAACCAAACCTTAGCCCAGAATCATTGGTTTCTGGGCTAAATAAAGCCATTAATATATTGGTTAAATTAATGGCTTTATGGATGACGTGGCTCGATGACGCTATCGGTTGATAGGTGTCATCCAGGGTTGTCATCCAGCACTGTCATCTAAAGCATGCCAGTGCGTGGCGGTTGGTAAAATGGGCTGAAGCCCACTAATGCTGCACGCATTAGCAAGTTTTACCTAGTTGCTAGGGCAACTCCCGCCACAAAGGCAGCGCCCGTCTTTGCACCTCGCGGCGCACGACCCCCGACTTCATCGGCTGCGCTGAAAGCGTGGACGGTGAGGCGTGTCCACACTATCAGCTTGGTCATGCTGCCGCAGTGACTCACGAAAGACGCTTCAACCTTAATCGGCAGCTACGCACCCGATTGGCGGTTTATGCTTTTCGTGCCCGTAAAGTCGGGGGTCGTGCGCCACTCTGTGACGCAGACGGGCGGGGCTTTGCCCCCGCTCAAACATCGCGTGTGGGCACGCTCAAAATGCTTGGGCATTTTGTGTTTGGCGGCTCCCCCGGGCGGTGCGGATTAGTTGTTTATCCGGTTTTTGTTGTATTGTTTTCGAAGCTCACTCACGTAGGAGTTGGAAACCTGTAGTTCATTTACTATGTCCCGGTTACGCAAGCCTTTACTTAGCATCAGTAATATTTGATCTTTTTTCTGGTCGGTTTTTACTTGTATTAACGTATCTTCAAAAGTAAACCACAACTCAGCTTCTGCAAGCATCTGAAAAAACCAATATGGATGAGCTACTCGCGCATAGTAATTTTCTAGGGCAACACATACAGAGTTTCTGAAATCCTCCCACGAATCGTAATCATTGGCCGAAAATTTTAATCTTGATTTTGTGTGAGGCACGGTTTGTAACACTGTGTCCCATCTATGAAGAACATAGCACCATGCTGTATGAATACTGTCATTTACTAAGTCAATAATATCCTTATCAACATAAAGGATCTGACTATAAGGCGTGATTTTGTCTGGGAGGCTCGCAGTGTTGTACACCAGGATAATGTCGTCACCCAGAGCCTTTTGTTTGGCATGCAGACTTATGAGCTGGTCTTGAAACTGATGCGGGATTAATGACTTTATTTTTAACCCTCGCCGATATTCAGTGTCATTTTTTGGATTGTGTAAATCACAATAATTACTCCTAAAGTTGGCAGCCCTGAAGCATACCTCGCACCATTTTAGCGTCACGTTTTGGTCTAGCTCTCCATCGATAGCAAGAAGTAGTCGCATCAAGAGTTCTAGGTTTTCAGTATCCTGAAGTATTTTATGACGCTCGTTGTGATTTATGTTTGATGATTTTTTGCTCTTTTGAAATGAAATCGACTCTTCAAGATCAATAATTATCTGTTGAATGAGATTGGCAATTATTTTTCCTGATTTTTTATTATTTAAGTGATTAATTAATGGAAATGAAATTCCTGAATCTTGGAAACGTTGGTAAACAAATGAGCCTGCAGGAAAAATCTCAATAAGAACTTGATCAGTTAACTCACAAAAACAAAGCATGAGAGGTTTTGCCCCCCAAACTTTGGCACTTTTATTAATGTGCGCATGGCTTATATGCTCTATTTTTAACTTCTCGCAAAGTGCCCTAGCTGCATCTTTGAGCTTTGTATTTGCATCTGAATGGTATTTGGTAAGTGCTTCAATATTGCTACTCAGCAAACTCCAATCTCGCCTGTTTCTTTTTTTGTTCATTTGGCTCTTGATTTAAAAATTGTCGGTCATTTCCGAAAAGTTTCATGTGAGGTGAAATCTAAAACACAATAAATTAGGTTCATAAATCTTAGTAAAGGTGCGTTATGAACTTACAAAATAATCTTATCAACTCGTCTATTGAGCATGCCAACATGCTCATTGACGGATTTCTAATCACATCAAAACCTGTGCTGTTTGTTTCTTTTTTTCTGCTTTTGAGTTTATACATCAGCAGCGCTAGTTTTAGAAAGTATTCAGCTCCTGAATCAGCTAGAAAATCACAAATTGTAAGGGATGTGGCAGAGGTTATTAATCTCGTCTGCTTGGCTTTGTTCCTTGCATTTTCAATTTATTTGCTACTTATTTTTATGTTAGCGTTTTTTGCCTTTGGCTTGTCGGTGGATTTAAAAGTTGTTGGCTTTCTAGAGCTGTTAAGTTCAACCATAAAGGCGATCTGGATAGAAACACACAATATATTAGCCCCATCAATAATTGGAGGTTATCTGGGTGCATTTGTGGGTTTATACCTTAAATACTTTCAAATTCCTGAATGGTCAAAAGGAGAAGGTTTAACTGATGTAAAACATATTGCGGATAAATTTAGCAAACTTGATCGATTCGACCCTACTCCCTATTTTGACCTCAAAAAAGGTTGCTTTTTAGGTTTATCTACAGACAAAACTCCCATCTACGTCCCCTGGCGGAAAATCAGGGAAACGCACATTCAAATATTAGGCAACACAGGGAGTGGGAAGGGGATAGTCCTGTCCTCAATTGCCTATCAATCTATTTTGGGTAGAGAGAGCCTCATTTGGTTTGACCCTAAATTTGACAGTTTTTCACCTAGGATTGTGGAGAGTGCTGCCAAGCTTGCGGGAAAGAAGTTTTATTTCATTAATCTAAATCCAGATCAGTCACCTCAAATTAATCCTTTAGCTGGAACAAGTGCGCATGAAATTGAGGATTTGTTGGTTACTGCCTTTGATCTTCGCGGCAGTGGGACGGATGGTGATTTTTACCGAGGAAAAGACGAAGACGCTGCCATTGAGGCTTCCAAGTTAGCTCATGCTAAAAACGCATTATCAATTCCTGGGCTTATTCAAATATGCCAATTTGAAGAAAGCATTACTGCTCAAGAAAATTTCTGGCGAAAGTTGATGAAGCTTGGCGATTTAAGCGTTATTAACACTGATGCAGGATTAAATCTTGAAGAGGCAATTTTAGGTGGTGCCGTTATTTATATTGTAGGCAGTACAGACAATGAACGCGTAAAGATGCTGCAAAAGTTACTTTTGGTGAGAGTAAACCAAATCATCAAAAAGAAAGACCGTTTTAAACAAAATACTCCAATTTGCATCATTTTGGATGAGTTTAAATACTTGCTCTCGCCCACGGCACTGTCAGGATTGGGTGTCATTCGAGACTTTAATGCACACTGCTTACTTGCACACCAATCTTTGGGGGATCTTGCTTCATGTCCAGGCATCACTCGTGCTGAAGCTGAGGGTGCTGTATTAGATAACACTGCCATCAAAATCGTATACAAAATCGGAGATAGTGACTATGCAGAAAAACTATCAAGAAATTCCGGTAAAAAGAGAATTTTTGTCGAGCAGGTAGGTAAAACTGTAGACAATAAAAATCAGGGACAGGGTGGTTGGCGAGAAGCGAATGTCCCGCTCATCGACCCTGACCAAATATCGCATATGCCGATGTCATCTGATCGCGTTGATCAAGCAGCGGTAGGAGTGGTTTTGGGAGTTGGGATTAGTAAAATATTTTACACTGGCCCTGTGCCTGCATCAGGAAGCCTACCTAAAGTTAAAGCAGCTCCTGAATTTAGCGCTCAAGCTAAGGCTAATGAACAGGGAGGATTTAATGACCTCATCTAGTTTAAACATGATAGCTAGCCCAAAACTGAGGGCTCAGCGAAATGAAGAAAAACAACATCTTGTTTTACGCTTTTTAAGGGAAGTGTTGTGGAGCACCCAGGACATCCTGCAAATGGTGATGAAGCTCCAATCGCGTCAATCTGCACACAAGAGCCTAAAGCAGATGGAGCGGCTTGGTTTAATAAAAGCTCATTCATTCGAGGTGCTGGGTGGCAGCATAAAACTATGGGGTATTACGCAGCACGGTCAGAGCATGGCTTTTAATATTGATTCAGAAATGCCATATGGCGCTTATTTCGAGCCAGGAAGAATTTCAGAGTCGTTAATTCGTCATCAGCTAGATCTCCAGATACTTCGAGTAAAAGCAGAAGCTCACGGATGGTTGAGTTGGAAAGATGGCGACCGTTTAGGTAAATTAAGTAAATCCGTAAAACGTCCAGATGCGATAGTTATTAATATAAATAACAAAAAGGTCGGTGTTGAATGTGAGCGGACATTTAAAACTCATAAGCGTTATGAGCAGATTCTTTTATCGTATCTGCGATTAATTAAAAACCAGACTGTTGATGAGGTGGTCTGGGTATCGCCAACACATGACTTTTCAAGGAGGCTGGAGATACTGATTAAATCCATTAAACAGTTAAAAATCGCAGGCCAAATAATCAAAATTGAGCCTGAGAAACATCATAAGCATATTCACTTTTGTAGCTATCAGGATTGGCCTGACTATGAATAGGTATAAGCGAGGTTATAACACAGAGGAGTCTATGAAATACCTCGGTATCAAACGTAAAGCGTTTGAAAAGCATTTTAAGCCGTATCTAAAACCAATAAGATTTGGCACGTCGATAATATTTGACGTGGTTGACTTAGACGCTGTATTGGAAGATTATAAACGTGGGAATGAGCGGCTCATTTCGAAAGGAGAAATACAATGGGCCGAAAACAAAGTGGCATCTACCGAGACGACAGTAACAGATGGTGCGTTGATAAAGTCTACAAAGGCACTCGACTTCGAGAGCGTTTTGAAAAGTTTGAAGAAGCAGAAAATTGGTTAATCCGCCAACTTGAAATCTTAAGGCAAGTTAATCTTTTTGGCGCTAGGCGTGAAAGAACATTTAACGAGGCTGCGGCTAAGTATGTGATGGAACATCAAGCCAAGGTGTCGCTTCAAACAGATATTTACATGCTGCAATCAATTATGCCGTTTATTGGTAATTTAACACTGGATAAAATCCATGATGCAACCTTAGCCCCCTATGTTTCAAAAAGGTTGACTGATGGTCGTTCGCATAAGACTATCAATTTAGCTTTAACAATTGTTCGCCGCATTCTTAATTTATCGGCCAGAAGTTGGCGAGATGAGGCGACCGGTAAAACATGGCTTGAGACGCCGCCATTGATTAAGCTTTTGCCATTGGTTGGGTTTCAGCGTCAACCAAGACCTATATCATGGGCTGAGCAGAAAAAACTTTTTGAAGCATTACCCTCGCACTTGTTAAATATGGCTTTATTTGATTTGAATACAGGTGCACGGGATGAGGTGGTATGTGGGCTTAAATGGGATTGGGAAATAGCAATACCTGAATTAGAAACATCGGTATTTTTAGTTCCCAAAGATAGTGTTAAAGGCAGGAAGCGTGACCGTATTTTAGTTTGCAATAAAGTGGCTAAGGAAGTGATTGATGCTCAACGTGGCAAACATGAAGAGTATGTTTTTACTTACCGAGACCATAGAATTGAAACTATGAATAATTCGGCATGGCAACGTGCACGGAAGCAAGCCGGTTTGGGTGACTTACATGTGCACGATTTACGTCATACCGTCGGAATGCGTTTGCGTGAAGCAGGAGTAAGGGAGGAAACGATAGCAGACGTACTTTGGCACAATCGTCCAAGCATGACTGCCCACTATTCAGTAGCTCAAGTAGCTGAGCTGTATGAGGCTCTAAATAGCGTTTCTAATGAGAGTAATCGAGTGAATCGTAGTCTGGCGATGATTGCGAGGGAAGCAAGAGAATTTAAAGTCCCCCAAAAGTCCCCAGGCAATAAAAAAGGGCTAGAAGCAATCTGCAACTAACCCTTTGATATTACTGCTAAATTTGGTGCGCCCGAAGAGATTCGAACTCCTGACCCCTTGGTTCGTAGCCAAGTACT
>Ga0066441_1000084_pt1 | contig 30151 bp, 28 predicted proteins | sample LakWasMet61_LOW9_2_FD_59529 | JGI IMG/M metagenome (GOLD analysis project Ga0066441, IMG submission 59529) | Freshwater sediment methanotrophic microbial communities from Lake Washington under simulated oxygen tension - Sediment Metagenome 61_LOW9 | ecosystem: Environmental > Aquatic >... | reverse complement strand
CACCTTCGACGAGCCGGCCGCCCGCCACGTGCACGTGGCCGAGATGGTGATCGAGCGCGCTAAGCGCCTGGTCGAGCTGAAGAAGGACGTGGTGATCCTGCTGGACTCCATCACCCGTCTGGCCCGCGCCTACAACAACGTGGTGCCCTCCTCCGGCAAGGTGCTGACCGGTGGTGTGGACGCCAACGCCCTGCAGCGCCCCAAGCGCTTCCTGGGTGCTGCGCGCAACGTGGAAGAAGGCGGCTCGCTGACCATCATCGCCACCGCGCTGGTCGATACCGGCAGCCGCATGGACGAAGTGATCTTCGAAGAGTTCAAGGGCACCGGCAACTCCGAAATCCACCTGGACCGCCGCCTCTACGAGAAACGCGTGTTTCCTTCCATCCAGCTCAACCGCAGCGGCACCCGCCGCGAAGAGCTGCTGCTGCAGCCGGAAATCCTGCAGAAAACCCGCATCCTGCGCCAGTTCCTCTACAACATGGACGAAATCGAGGCCATGGAGATGGTGCTCAAGCAGATGCGCGCCACGAAGAACAACAACGAGTTCTTCGACATGATGCGAAGGGGTGGATAACCCCCCAGGCTACGCGGCCCGGCAATGCCGGTTCCGCGGGTGCTCGCGTATGGGTCAGCGCTACGTGCGCCCCCCGCAAGCTGTTGATTTCACTGTATAATCCGACGTTTTCTGCGGAAAGTAGCCCAGATGGTCTGGCCCGGCTCCCGCACCTATAGGAAGAATCATGAAAGAAGGCATTCACCCCAATTACCGCGAAGTTTGCTTCCAAGACATGTCCAATGGTTTCAAATTCGTGACCCGTTCCTGCGCCAACACGAAGGAAATGATCAAGATGGAAGACGGCCGCGAACTGCCGCTGTTCAAGCTGGATACCACCAGCGAGTCGCACCCCTTCTACACCGGCACGCAGAAATCCGTGGACAACATGGGCGGCCGCGTTGAGAAGTTCCGCAACCGCTTCGGCAAGACCGCTGCCAAGTAAACTGGCTAGCGATTCCCGCCAAGGGCAGCCCGGGTTTCCGTGCTGCCCTTTTGTTTTCCTGACCACACAAAGTTGACCGCGTGAACCAGCCCACCCCCGCCATCGTTGCCCAGGCCGCCGTGCGGCGGCTGCCACGTGCCGCGCTCTTGCTGTTCTGCCTGGCCTATGTGCTGCCGGGTTTTGTCTGGCGCGATCCCTGGCGCAGCGCCGACATCACGGCTTTCGGCTACATGCTGGAATTGGCCAGCAACGCCACATCCTGGCTGGATCCACGCCTCATGGGCCAGCAACCCGACGTCAATGCCCTGCTGCCCTATTGGCTGGGGGCCTGGGCCCTGAAACTCGCGCCGGGATGGATCGCTCCCGATTTCGCTGCCCGCATTCCTTTCATCGCCCTGCTGACGCTCACCCTGGCAGCCGTCTGGCAAGGCATTTACTACCTGGCACGCAGTCCGCTGGCCCAACCGGTGGCCTTCGCCTTCGGTGGCGAGGCCCGGCCGGCCGACTATGCCCGTGCCATGGCCGACGGCGGCCTGCTGGCCTTCATCGCCTGCCTGGGTCTGGCCCAGCTATCGCATGAAACCACGCCGGCCGTGGCCCAACTGTGCTTCAGCGCCCTCGCGTTCTACGCCGTGGCGGCCATGCCCTACCGCCGAATCGGCCCGATCCTGGCCGGTACAGCCGCCCTGCTGGGCCTCACGCTCTCCGGTGCTCCGGCCATGGCCGTGCTCTTCGGTGTCGGCAGCGTGGCCATCCATCTGCTCGACCGCAGCCATGCCACCCGAGAGGATGGTCCCCCCATGCACTGGGATCGGCGCTGGGCCTGGGGCATGGCACTGCTGACACTGCTGGCCGCCGGTCTGGCAACGGCGCTTGACCTGTGGCACTGGAGTATCAAACTCCCTCCCTTGAAATGGGAGACGTGGCACGGCCTGGGCAGCCTGCTTTTATGGTTCACCTGGCCGGCTTGGCCGCTGGTGCTGTGGACGCTGTGGCGCTGGCGCCACCAGTTGTTCAGCACCCACGTACGTCGCCACCTCGCCTTGCCACTGTGGTTTGCACTGGTCACCGTCTCCGCCACGCTGGTGACACCGGCCAGCGACCGTGCCCTGCTGCTTGCCCTGCCCTCACTCGCCACGCTGGCCGCCTTCGCCCTGCCAACCCTGGAGCGCAACGTCTCGGCCCTGGTCGACTGGTTCACCCTGTTGTTCTTCACCGGCTGCGCCTTCATCATCTGGGTGGTCTGGATCGCCATGCAGACCGGTTTCCCGCCGCAACCGGCTGCCAATGTGGCACGGCTGGCCCCCGGGTTTGAAGCCGGCTTTACCCTCCTGCCTTTTGTGTTCGCCACCCTCGCCACGCTGGCCTGGGCGTGGCTCGTCAAGTGGCGCGTGGGCCGGCACCGCGCCGCCATCTGGAAAAGCCTGGTGCTGCCAGCCGGCGGTGCTGCGCTGTGCTGGTTGCTGCTGACCACGCTGTGGATGCCGCTGCTCGATTTCGCACGCAGCTATGAGCCGCTGGTGCGTCGCGTGGAAGCCGTTGTCAAGCCGGCCGAATGCATCGAAACCTTCGGCCTCAAACCAGGCCTGCACACCGCGTTCCGCTTCTATTCACCGTTGTCACTCAAGGCCGCAGGCGCACCCAAAGGCTGTTCGTGGCTGGTGATCGACAAGGATGCCTTGTTCATGCTGCCCGGCGTGGTCAATCCGGCGCAATGGCGAGAGCACCAAACCCTGGGCCATCCGCGTGAGGGAGAGGAAGACCTCGTGATCTACAGGCGCGTCGCCCGCGCCGGCTCCTGAGACCTGTGTCGGAACTCAAAACCATTTCCCGCCATGCCGGCACCGTGCTGGTCGGCCAACTCGCCACCATGGCCTTCGGCGTCACCGACACCATCGTCGCCGGGCGCTACGCCGAGGCCTCGCTGGCCGCGCTCTCAGTCGGCTCGGCCATTTACATGAGCGTCTATGTGGCGCTGATGGGCGTGTTACAGGCCCTGCTGCCAGTCTGGGCCGAACTGCACGGCGCCCAAAAACCGCGGCAGCTTGGCTTCTCCTTCCGCCAATCGCTTTACCTGTGCGGGGCCTTGATGGTGTTCGGCATGGCCATCCTGCTGCAACCGGCGGTCCTGCTCGACTGGGCCGAGGTGCCGGCCGCCTTGCGCGGTGAGGTGCTGGATTACCTGGGTGTGCTGGCCCTGGCCCTGCCGCCGGCACTGCTGTTTCGCCTCTACAGCACGCTCAACCAGAGCCTGGGTAAACCGCTGCTGGTGACCTGGCTGCAAATCGGTTCGCTGTTCGTCAAAGTACCGCTTTCGATCTGGTTCGCTTTCGGTGGCTCCGGGCTGGCGCCGCAAGGCGTTGTCGGCTGCGCCCTGGCCACCCTGGTCGTGCAGTGCCTGATGCTGGCCTTGGCCTTGTGGCTGCTACGCACCCGCCCCCTCTACCATCCCTACCGCCTCTGGCACCGTCTGGAAAAACCACACGGCCCCACGCTGGCCGCCTTTGCACGCGTCGGGGTGCCCAGCGGGCTGACCATTTTGGTGGAGGTGACTTCCTTCACGCTGATGGCCCTGTTTGTTGCGCGCCTGGGCACGACCGCCGCCGCCAGCCACCAGATCGCCGCCAATCTAGCTGCCGTGCTTTACATGGTGCCGCTGGCCATCGGGATCGCTACCAGCGCACGTACCAGCTACTGGCTCGGGGCGGATCAGCCACGCCAGGCTCGGCATGCGGTGGGCCTGGGCTTCATGCTGGTGCTGGCTTGTGCCGTGCTGCTGGCAGGTCTTCTGCTTGTGGTGCGTGACCCGTTGGTACGGCTGTATGCACGCAGCCCGGAGGTGATTGCATTGGCCGTCCCGCTCTTGTTCTGGATCGCCGCCTTCCACTTGTTTGATGGCCTGCAGGCACTGGGCGTCTTCGTTTTGCGCTGCTTTCGCATCACGCTCTCGCCCTTCCTGATCTACGGCGTACTGCTGTGGGGACTCGGCTTGTACGGTGGCTACCAGCTGGCCTACCATGGCCTCGGACCCTGGCCTGCCATGCAGACGCCCGCCGCCTTCTGGATTGCCGGCATGGTGGCCTTGGCACTGGCCGCGCTGATCTTCTGGCTCATGATCTGGCAGGTGCTGCGACGCGAACATCGCCCAGACTGAAAACATCCCACGGCGTTTGCGCTGGGGTGGTCTCAAACCCTCACAACCTCAAGAGCTGAACTCGCCCGACTCGCGCCTGCAAAACTTGTTATGCAGAACGCACACGGTTGGCCGGGAACACCACGGCGAAGCGTGAACCCTTGCCAAGGGTGCTTTCTATTTTCAATTCGGCGTTATGGCGCTGTGCCACGTGCTTAACGATGGCCAAACCCAGCCCGGTGCCCCCCGTGTCGCGCGAACGGCTGCGGTCCACCCGGTAGAAGCGCTCGGTCAGACGCGGAATGTGTTCAGGTGCGATGCCCGGACCACTGTCCTGCACAAAGAACTCATAACGCCCGTCATCATGACGCAGCCAACCAACATTGATCTGCCCGCCTGCCGGGGTGTAGCGAATGGCGTTGCCAACCAGATTGGACAGGGCGCTGTGCAACTCGGTTGACGTCCCGGCAATGTCTTCCTGCGCCGTCACGTCGAAGCTCAGCACCTGCATCGGCCCCTCCGGCGGGGTCAACACCATCGACAAGGCACGTCCCTCCTGCTCCAATTGCAGCAGCAGTGATCGGACCGAGGTCCACTCGCCTGTCCCCGGCAGCGGACTCCCCTCGAGCCGTGAGAGGGTAAGCAAGTCCTTGACCAGGGTTTGCATGCGCTCCGCCTGCTGGGCCATCAGATCCAGATAGCGCGCACGTTCGGTCTCGTTGAGTGGCAAGCTCTGCAGGGTCTCGACAAAACCCGTGAGCACGGTCAGCGGCGTACGAATCTCATGCGAGACATTGGCCACAAAGTCGCGCCGCATGGCTTCGGCCTGCTCCAGCGCCGTCACATCACGCGACAGCAGCAAACGACGGCCATCACCGTAGGGATGCAAGTGCACCGAGAGCCGCACCGGGCGCGAGGCACTGTGACCACGCCCCGGCATGGTCACTTCGTGCAGGAAATCGCCACCGGCCGCATAGGCGGCATAACCGGGATCGCGCACCAGATTGCCGAAGTGCTGCAGCAGATCGCGTTGTACATCCAGTCCGAAATGATCCGCCGCGGTCTGGTTGAACCATTCGATGCGCCCCTCGGCATCAAGCAGAACGACGCCATTGGGCGAAGCCTGCAACGCAGCGAGGAAATCCTGCAAGCGGGCATCGCTCTCGCGGATCTGCTGTTCGCGCCCCCGTACCAGGCGGCGCGCGCGGTCTGCCACCTCGCCCCACAAACCATAGTTGAGCGGCACATCGGACACATCCGCCTGACGCAACCAGTTCAGCAGCTTCAGCCCGCGTGAAAAGTCGAGCAAGACCCACAGCAGGCCAGCCACGGACATGCCGGCCAAGGCACCTCGGATCTGCAAAGCATCCGGCGCCGCCCAAGCGCCCGCCAGCGCCCCAAGGCACTGAATCAGCAGGAAGGAAAAAAGCCGCAAGAACATGGCGCCGCCTCAGGGCTGTGACAACAAGACAGCGGGCCTCAGTCCCGTCCCGCCAGGCTGACAGTAGCCACCGGCTGCACCGTGAAGCGATAGCCCGCACCACGCACCGTCTCCACCATGGTCGAGGCATCGCCCAGGGCTTCCCGCAAGCGCTTGACGTGGACATCCACCGTTCGTTCTTCGATGAAAACATGGTCACCCCAGACCTTGTCCAGCAATTGGCCACGGCTGTGCACGCGTTCGGCATGACTCATCAGGTACTGCAGCAGCTTGAACTCAGTAGGCCCGAGCTTGAGCGGCTGCTCCTGAAAAGTCACGCGGTGCGTGGCCGTGTCCAGTGTCAGACCACCCAACGTCACGGCACCACCGGTCTGCTCCGGCGCGCGGCGGCGCAAAACAGCACGAATGCGGGCCAGCATCTCCTTGGTGGAAAAGGGTTTGACCAGGTAGTCGTCCGCACCGGCATCCAGGCCCGCGACACGGTCGGCTTCATCACCGCGTGCCGTCAGCATGATGATCGGAACGGCCTTGGTTCGCGCATCGGCCCGCCAGCGTTTGGCCAGCGTCAGGCCACTCTCGCCAGGCAGCATCCAGTCAAGCAGGATAAGGTCGGGCAACACCGCGTCCAGCTCACGCTGGGCGCTGTCACTGTCCATGGCCCAGGTCGGACGAAAACCGTTGTGACGCAGATTGACGGCGATGAGTTCGGCAATCGCCGGCTCGTCTTCCACGATCAGGACTGCTGGCTGATGCTTCATTTCAGGACGGATTCGATTTCTTCAATGGAGGAGTGGCGCACGTCCGCCCCCTTGACGATGTAGATGATGAGTTCGGCAATGTTCTTGGCGTGGTCGCCCACACGCTCGATCGCCTTGGCCAGGAACAGCAGGTCCAGGCTCGGCGAAATCATGCGGGGGTCCTCCATCATGTACGTGATGAGCACGCGCATGAAGTTGTCGAACTCCTTGTCGATCAAGTCATCCTCTTTCAGGATGGAAACCGCCGCAACAGTGTCCAGACGCGCAAAGGCGTCCAGTGCCTTGCGCAGCAGGCCGGAGGCCAGGTCTGCAGCCACGCGCAGTTCGGAAGCTGGCAGGTTGCGCGGCGTGCCGCTCTGGATGATGGAAAGCACCATGCGCGCCATCTTTTCCGCCTCATCGCCTGCCCGCTCCAGGTTGGCGGTGGACTTGGAAACGGCGATCAGCAGACGCAGGTCACGCGCCGTCGGCTGGCGGCGCGCAATGATGGATGAGAGCTCACGGTCAATCTCGACTTCCATCGCGTTGACGCGCTTCTCCGTGTCGATGACCTTGTGTGCCACTTCGGCATTGAACTGCCCCAGGGCATGAATAGCCTGCTGGACCTGGGACTCGACCAGACCACCCAGCTCCATGACACGGGTTGAGACGGAGTTGAGTTCGCTGTCGAACTGGGTCGATAGGTGTTTTTCGGGCATGTTCCTTCTCCTTAGCCGAAGCGGCCGGTGATGTAATCTTCAGTTTCCTTGCGCGTGGGCTTGAAGAACATCTGCTCAGTGGAGCCGAACTCCACCAGATCGCCCAGGTACATATAAGCCGTGTAATCGCTGCAACGCGCGGCCTGTTGCATGTTGTGTGTCACGATGACCACGGTGTAATCGTCCTTGAGCTCCGTGATCAGCTCCTCGATCTTGGCCGTGGAGATCGGATCCAGCGCCGAACAGGGCTCATCGAGCAGAAGCACTTCGGGCTTGATCGCGATGCCGCGCGCAATGCACAGGCGCTGCTGCTGACCGCCCGACAGGCTGGAGCCGCTCTGCTTGAGCTTGTCTTTCACCTCGTTCCACAACGCGGCTTTGCGCAATGCCCACTCGACGCGTTCTTCCATGTCGGTGGCATTGAGGGATTCGAACAGCTTGATGCCGAAGGCAATGTTGTCGTAGATCGACATCGGAAACGGCGTCGGCTTCTGGAACACCATGCCGACCTTGGCGCGCAGCAGAGCCACGTCCTGCTTGCTGGTCAGGAGGTTCTCGCCATCGAGCAACACTTGCCCCTCAGCCCGCTGGTCCGGATACAGCTCGAACATGCGATTGAATACGCGCAACAGCGTGGACTTGCCGCAACCGGACGGGCCGATGAAAGCCGTGACTTTGTTCTGCGGGATGTCCAAGTTGATGCCCTTGAGCGCGTGGAACTTCCCGTAGAAGAAGTTCAGGTCACGAACCGAAATCTTCGCCGCGGATGTTTCGGCAGGAGTGGTGTTGTCCATAGGTTGCCTTGGGTGAAATTCGCTGACGTACATGAGCTCAGTCCTTGTGGCGCGTCAGCACGCGCGCCAGGATGTTGAGCCCGAGCACGGTGATGGTGATCAGCAGCACACCGGCCCAGGCCAGCTGCTGCCAGTTTTCGTAAGGACTCATGGCGAACTTGAAGATCGTGACCGGCAGGCTGGCCATGGGATCGTTCAGGTTCGATGTCCAGAACTGGTTGTTCAAGGCGGTGAACAGCAGCGGCGCCGTTTCACCCGAAATGCGGGCAATCGCCAGCAATATGCCGGTAACCACACCAGCGCGCGCCGAACGCAGTGTGATGCTCATGATGACTTTCCACTTCGGCGTCCCGAGCGCATAAGCCGCTTCGCGCATGCCTGCTGGCACCAGTTGCAGCATGTTCTCGGTGGTGCGGATCACCACGGGAATCACGATCAGCGCCAGTGCGATCACACCCGCCCAGCCGGAAAAAGACTTGAAGCGCGCAACCACCACCGCATAGACGAACAGGCCAATCACGATGGATGGCGCTGACAACAGAATATCGTTCACGAAACGCGTGACCGATGCAAGCCAGCCACGCGGGTCGTATTCAGCCAGATAAATACCGGCCATGATGCCGATCGGCGTGCCCACACAGGTGGCCAGCAGCACCATCAGGAAAGATCCGTAAATGGCGTTGGCAATACCGCCTGCTTCGTTGGGCGGTGGCGTCATCTGTGTCAGGGTGGCAATCGTCATGCCGCCGATACCGAGACGGAATGTCTCCCACAGGATCCAGAACAGCCAGAACAGGCCGAAGGCCATCGCCCCCAGCGACAGCGTCAGGGCGATGATGTTGACACGCTTGCGACTGGCATAACGTGCACGGCGGATGTCGTCCATGTCTGTCATGACTTGGCCCCTTCGTTTTTCTTGAGTTGGAGCAGCAGCAACTTGGAGAGGGACAGCACCACAAAGGTAATGAAGAACAGCACCAACCCGAGGTAGATCAGAGAAGCTTGGTGTATGCCACTGGCCGCTTCCGCGAACTCATTGGCCAAGGCCGATGTAATGCTGTTGGCGGCCTGGAACAGGCTCAGGGAGTCGAGCTGGTTCATGTTGCCGATGACGAAGGTCACAGCCATGGTTTCACCCAGAGCGCGCCCCAGCCCCAGCATGATGCCGCCAACCACCCCGGCCTTGGTATAAGGCAGAACCACGGTGGACACCACCTCCCAGGTTGTCGCACCCAGGCCGTAGGCGGACTCTTTCAAGAGGGGGGGCGTGACCTCGAACACATCGCGCATGACAGAGGCAATGAACGGGATGATCATGATGGCCAGAATGATGCCGGCCGACAGGATGCCGATGCCCACCGGCGGCCCGGACACCAGGGCCCCAAGGTAAGGAATGCCACTGAACAGCGACTGCAGCGGCGTTTGCACATATTTGGCCAAGATGGGGCCGAACACCAGCAGCCCCCACATGCCGTAAACGATGGACGGAACAGCCGCCAGCAGCTCGATGGCGGTGCCCAGCGGGCGCTTGAGCCAGGCCGGTGACATTTCCGTCAGAAACAGTGCGATGCCGAAGCTCACCGGCACGGCAATCAACAAGGCGATGATGGACGTGGCCAGCGTGCCATAAATCATCACCAGGCCACCAAAATTTTCCTGCACCGGATCCCAGACCGGATTAGCCAGGAAACCCAGGCCGTAGCGCTCGATGGCAGGCCAGGCGCCGACCAGAAGCGACGCCAGAATGCTAATCAGCAGCGCCAGAGTCAACCAAGCCGCCCCCTTGGCAAGCCAGCCAAACAAGGCATCGGCCCAGGGTCCCGTACGAACGGAGGTGACAGACGAAGAAGAACTCATGGCGCTGTGATGGTTAAAAGAAAATTACTTGAAGGAGACCGAATGACCGGAGGCGTCCTTGACCTCGCTCCAGGACTTCTCGATGGCAGTCTTCACGCCGGCAGGCATGGGCACATAGTCCATTTCGTCAGCGGTCTTGTCGCCGTTCTTGTAAGCCCAGGAGAAGAACTTGAGTGTGGCCGCTGCTTGAGCCGGCTTGTCCTGCACCTTGTGCATCAGGATGAAAGTGGCACCGGTCATGGGCCAGGAATCCTTGCCCGGTTGCTCGGTCAGGATCTGGTAGAAGCTCTTGGCCCAGTCAGCACCTGCAGCAGCAGCCTTGAAGGCCGTATCGTCGGGCGACACGAAGTTGCCGGCCTTGTTCTGCATCTGCGCATAGGTCATCTTGTTCTGCTTGACGTAGGCATATTCCACGTAGCCGATGGAGTTGGGCAGGCGACCGACAAAAGCGGCCACACCTTCATTACCCTTGCCACCTGCACCAGTGGGCCAGTTGACCGCTGTGCCTTCGCCGACCTTGGTCTTCCACTCGGCGTTGACCTTGCTCAGGTAATTGGTAAAGATGAAAGTGGTACCGGAACCATCCGCGCGGCGCACCGGGGCGATGGCGGCATCAGGCAGGTTCAGGCTGGGGTTGATCGCCTTGATGGCGGGGTCGTTCCACTTGGCAATCTTGCCCAGGTAGATGTCGCCCAGCACTTGGCCGTTGAGCTTGAGTTGACCGGGCGTCACGCCCTGGATGTTCACGACCGGCACCACACCACCAATGACGGTGGGGAACTGCAACTGGCCCTTCTTGGCCAGCTCATCGTCCTTGAGCGGCATGTCGGAAGCACCGAAATCAACGGTCTTGGCATCGATCTGGCGAATGCCGGCGCCGGAGCCGACAGACTGGTAGTTGATCTTGACGCCCGTGGCCTTGTTGTAGTCGGCCGCCCACTTGGAATACAGCGGGGCCGGGAAGCTGGCGCCGGCACCCGTCACGTCCTGAGCGGCGGCCATGCCGGCAGCGGTCAGCAGGGTCACAGCCGTCAGGCCCAGCATCGTGCGATTGAAAGTCGTTGTCATCAAAAGCTCCTTGAGGAATGTTGGTTGGATAACCAGCTACTAATTTAAGAAGTTTTTATGTCAGTGATGTGACACAAGATGAAAACAAAATCACAAAATCTGTCGTGATTTTGTCACGAAATTGACAAACTTGATTCATCAATTCGTCACATGACATCCCTACTATCCTCGCTTCGCCTTTGCCTCGCGGCGAGGCTTCCCAGGGAGTTCGAGTCATGTCCAAGTCACTTCTGAACCGGCGCCGCCTGCTCACAGGCGCCGTCGGACTCCCTTTTTTGACGGCTCAGCCAACCTGGGCACAAGCGCTCAAGCAGACGCTCACGGCACGCAACCTGAGCATTGCCCAGATCGTGGATACCTCGACAACGCAACAGGACGTCTCGCGCGACTTCCTGATCGGCTCGCGTGCCGCCTGGCAGGACATCAATGCCCGTGGCGGCATACGCGGCAGACCCATTCAGCACTTGGTACTCGAAGTGGACGGCAGCATGCCCAGTCTGCGCGCCGCACTGGAGACCATCAGAACGCAGCCCCAGTGCCTTGCTCTTTGCGGAACGGCCGGCGACAGAACCGCCACACAACTGGTGCAGTTACTGCGTCAGGAGCAACTCGACATCGCCCATGCCGCCCCCTGGCTGCACAACGCAGATGGGCAGGAAGAACGCACCTTCTGCATCTTCGCCTCCCGTCAAGAGCAGATTGCCCATGCCTTGAAATCGCTGTCGACCAACGGCGTGGCAGAACTCGGTGCGGTCTACGCCTCGGCACAAGAAAACGCCTTGTATCGCGCCGATGTCGAGCGTGCAGCGGCAGACCTGAAGCTCCGGCTCACGAGCTATACACTCAGCGGCTCATTGCGCCAAGCCGGCGCGAGCCTGAACAGCGACACCCCGGCCATTTTGCTGTTCCTCGGCGGCACTCCCGAACTGGCCCAGTTCACCCAAGGCATGGAAAAGCAAACGCGCCAGCGCTACGTCATCGCGCTAGCCGATGTCAATCTGCAGACCATGGCGCAGCTCGGCGCGGCCCGCAACACGCCGGTGGTGGCAACCCAGGTAGTGCCCATGGTCAATGCCGGTCTGCCCGTGGTCCGTGCTTACCGTGAAACGCTCGCGCGGTTGTTCGACGAGGCACCGACCGCCTTGAGTCTGGCCGGATTCATCGCCGCACGCTACACGCAGGAAGTCTTGCAAACCATTGAACCAGCGCCAACCCGGCAGAACGTGCTGCAGGCCTTCCAGCGCCGCGCACCACTGGATCTGGGCGGTTTTCGCATCAGTTTCAACGGCCTGCGACGTGGCAGCCCATATGTGACGCAGAGCATGCTGAGCCTGGACGGCCGCATCGTTGGCTGAAGCGCGTCCGGCTTGGACACCAATGCTATGCTGCCCAACCAGAATGAATTGACACCATGCAAAACGGAACCCGCCTCGCTGCCGTCGACCTCGGCTCCAACAGCTTTCGACTTGAAATCGGCTACCTCGACCATGGCCAGATCCAGCGGACCGAGTACCTCAAGGAAACCGTGCGTCAAGGCAACGGCCTGGATGAAAACCGCAACCTGTCGCAGCAAGCCATGCAGCGTGGCTGGGACTGCCTGGCCCGCTTCGGCGAGCGTCTGGCAGGGTTCCGAAAGCACCAGGTACGCGCCGTGGCGACCCAGACCTTGCGCGAAGCACGCAACCGGGAGGAATTCCTGGCACGAGCCAATGAGATTCTGGGCTTTCCCATTGATGTGATCTCTGGTCACGAAGAGGCCCGACTGATCTACCAGGGGGTCGCCCACCTGCTGCCCCAGTCAAACGAGCATCGACTGGTTGTGGACATCGGAGGCCGCTCGACCGAGTTGATCCTGGGACGCGCCTACGAAGCCCGCTCCATGGAATCATTTCGCGTCGGCAGCGTCGCCTGGTCAATGCGCTATTTTCCCGATGGCCTCTTCACCGCGCAGGCCTTCGAGACTGCTGAAGTGGCGGCCAAAGCCGTCCTGGACGAAGCACTCAACACATTCCGCCCTGACGCCTGGGAAGTGGCCTATGGTTCTTCCGGCACGGTCGGTGCGGTCAGCGACATCCTGATGGAAGCGGGCTGGCCGGAAGGCCGAGTGACCCGCGACGGCCTCGACTGGTTGCTGGAGCGCCTGCTCAAGGCGCAAAGCGCCGATAAAGTCCGTCTTGAAGGCATGAAAGAAGACCGTCGCGCGGTGATTGGCGGTGGAGTCAGCGTGTTGCGCGCCGTGTTCGATCTGCTGTCCATCAAGGAAATGCAAGTGGCCCAGGGTGCACTGCGGCATGGCGCCTTGTACGACCTGCTCGATCGGGAACAGGAACAGACCGACCAGCGCCATGCCAGCGTCAATCGCTTGACCAGCAAATTCAATATCGATCAGCCCCAGGCCCAACGTGTCAGCAAGGCGGCACGCCACCTGTTCCGGCTGATGGCCAGTGAATTTCCCGCCAGCGTGCTGGACCGGCATCAGCGCAAGCTCAGCTGGGCTGCACAGCTGCACGAGATCGGCAGTGTGATTTCGCACAGCGACTACCACAAACACGGCGCCTACATTCTGGACAATACCGATGCTGCCGGCTTCACCATGCCTGAATTGCACCGGCTCAGTTTGCTGGTGCTGGGACACCGCGGCAAACTCCGCAAGCTGGACATGGACTTCGAGGATGATGTCTTCGTCAGGCAACTGCTGGCCTTGCGTCTGGCCGTCCTGCTGTGCCATGCCCGCCGCGACCCTGACTTGCAAGGCCTGATGCTGCAGTTCAACCGCCCCCATCGTCTGGCGCTGAACTGCCGGCCGGGCTGGAGCGAAGCCTACCCGCAATCAGCCCACCTGCTGCACGAAGAGCTACTGGCCTGGCAGAAAACTCCCTGGACGCTGACCTTCAGCGAGCGTAACTAGGCGCGTTTTCCAACGTCTGCTCGCCGCGGACAAACAGGCCTCCGCCACTCATTTTGGCTTCATGCTTGGCCAACGCGGCGAGGGTGGCGACTTCCTCTTCGTCCCGCAAGGCATGTGCGCCCACCCGAACAGCGCCGATGGAAAGTGTCGTACAGGGGAAGAATCGCATCACGCCATGCCGGTCTTCGGCATGGATGCCACCGCACAAACGGGCAGCCTCATCGAACAGATCACGGGCCTTGAAGGCAAACTCGCTGACGATCAACTCACAACGCCGCCGCCATTCCTCGCTCTGAAACAGAATCAGGAAGTCGTCGCCACCGACATGGCCCACAAAATCACGCTGCGGATCGCAATGGGTCACGGCCAGTTGCGCCAGCAAGCGGATCATCTCATCGCCACGCCAATAGCCGTAATGGTCGTTGAAGGGCTTGAAGTTGTTCATGTCGAGGTAACACGCCACAAACTCGGCCCCGCCTTCCAACAGGCGCTTGATGTGCATGCTGATCGGAATATTGCCCGGCAAGAACGTGAGTGGATTGGCGTGACGCGCCGCCTCCAGCCGCAGCTCCGTCACAGAACGCACCAGTTGGTCACCCGTCCCCAAGCCGATGTAGCGCCCGTTCTCGGTCACGATGAAACCATCCGTCAGGTAGCGCTGGTCTTGCGACGTCAAAATACCGATCAGCTCGTCAATGTCATGGTTGCGCTCGATCAGACGCGGCGAGTGGTTGGCGTACTGCATGCAGGATTTCTTGCCAAAGATTTCCCTGAAATACAGGGTGGCATAGTGATCCATGAAATGCTGACGGTTGATGATGGCCACTGGCTGGTTGTTGTCCACCACAGCAATGGCATGCAGTTCCGGGCGTGCCATCAGAATGGCCGCCACTTCATCATTGCTGGTCTTCTGGCTGACGCAAGGTGCATGAATCAGCGACAGGTGCCGCAGGTGCCCCAGGCGGGAAATATGCCGCTGCTCGGGCATCACGGCCACCCGTGAGTCCTGCAACACATCAATCGCGTCACTGCGAATGCTTGGCAGCACCACATTGGAGGGTCGCCCCAGAAAATAGCCTTGGCCGTAGGCAATTCCCAAGTCACGCAGCACCCGCAAGTCGTCCTCATTCTCAATGCCTTCGGCCACCAGGGCCGTGCCGAAAATCTCGGCGATCTGCATCAAGGCCTGGAGCGTCTTGAGGTTGTCGGCATGGCCGCTGATGCTGCGGCTGAAATACTTGTCAATCTTCACGATGTCCGGCTTGATCTGCGACCACAAGCGCAAGCTGGAACGGCCATCACCGAAATCATCCAGCGCCAGAGACAGGCCGGTGCTGTGCAATTCCTTCACCAACTCCGCGAGCGCCGGCATGTCGGTGACGCGTTCGTGCTCGGTGATCTCCAGCACCACCATACGCGGGGACACACCCAGATCGCGTACACACTTGCTGAAGCAGGTGCATCCCCCTTGCTCCACCAAACTGACCAAGGCATTGGCGCTGATGTTCAGGAACAGGCGTCCAGGTTGCTTGAGCTGCCCCCATTGCTTGAGCGCCGTGTAAAGACAGAAAAATTCAAGCTCATGCAACAGACCCTCGTCCTGCGCCGCCTGCAGCAAGGCGTCGGCACTGTGCAGCGCGGATTCACGCGGCCCTCGAATCAGCGCTTCATGGCCGTAGATGGCGCCATCCTTCAGGTCTGCAATCGGCTGGAAGACCGAGTGCAAGGCATCGTTGCGCATCATTTGTGCCAACGGGCCATCTCCCCTGACGACGTCTGGCAGGACCTTCCCCATCAGCAGGCAAATTGGATCGCTCATCTCGTGCTGCTCCATGGCTATAGCAACTTCTGGCCAGTCTTCCAACAGTTCTTCCACAACTTCTCCGCCGGCAACAACCAGCCCTCTTTAGCGACGCCCTACTTTGCTTGCAGAAGATGAATGTTTCATGACAGCTTCATGACGGTCGCATCAAAGCAACCGTTCTGCGCTTGCGTCCGAAAATTTAACGATATAAACTGTTTTTTCATTTTCAGAGAGGCATCACACATGGCAACCGCCACCAAAAAATCCACAGCAAGCAAGACTGTCAAAGCACCCGTCAAATCCAGCACGTCAACGGCCAAAAAAGCCGCACCGACGCGCAAGCCCGCGCCGGCAGCCCCGGTGAAATCGGCCCCTGTGACGCCGGAGGCCAAGATCGCCAAACCGAAAAAACAGAAACTGGTGCGCGACAGCTTCACCATTCCGAAACTTGAATATGTCGTGCTCGATGAGTTGAAACTGCGCGCAACCCAACTGGCGCATCCCGTCAAGAAGAGTGAACTGCTGCGCGCCGGCATCAAGGCACTGACCAGCATGTCGGATGCAGCCCTGCTCGCCGCCCTCAAGGCCGTGCCCACCATCAAGACCGGTCGCCCCAAGAAGACCTGAACCAGACACCCACCAGGTGCTTTACAGCACCTCGGGGGACTGGACCGTCAGCAGCACGGTCTGGGCGCCACCGTCGCGTTGCCGGTGACGCAACCACCAGACGGCACCTTTGCGCACTGCGCATTCGCTGGCCTGCATGCCAAGCAGTTGTGCAATCGCCTGCCCCAGCATCGGCTGGTGGCCCACGATCAAGGTTGTTCCCTTGCCCTGTGGCCACTGCACCAGTTCCAACAACTGCGCCACCGTACCCTCAGGCGCAATTTCTTCGCGCAACTTGTATTTGCGTCCCAAGGCCAGCGCGGTCTGCTCCGTCCTGCGTGCCGGACTGACCAGCACGCGCGTACCTTCGGGTAACTGGCGGTCAAGCCAGGTCGCCATGCGCGCGGCCTGCTTTTCGCCGCGGGACGTGAGCGAGCGTTCCAGGTCGTTGCACCCCGGCACCCAGTCCTGGGCTTCCGCATGGCGCCACAAGACCAGATCCATGCTCAAGTCTTTCCGCGAGCCTCGCGCGCGGCATAACGCACCATCAAGGCGTTTTGAGCACTGATGGCTGGCCGGCTTCCAGACGGCTGCGCGCGTTCATAGTGACCGTCAGGCTGCAGATCCCAGGCGTCCAGGCTGTCGTGCAGCCCGGCCACCAGACATTCATCCACGATACGCTGACGCAGCACCGGATCCAAGACTGGCCAGGCCAGTTCGACCCGGCGCAGCATGTTGCGGTTCATCCAGTCGGCACTCGACAGGTAAAGTTCCTCGGTCTCCCCCTGCGCAAAGTAGAAGACACGCGCATGCTCCAGGAAACGTCCGATGATCGAACGGACTCGGATGTTGTCGGTTTCACCAGGCACCTGCGCTGGCAACATGCACGCCCCACGGACGATGAGGTCAATCTTGACGCCGCATTTACCGGCCGCAATCAGGGCGCGGATCAGTGCCTCGTCAGTCAGTGCGTTCATCTTGGCCACAATACGTGCCAGTTGACCGGCAGCGGCCGCAGCTCCCAGGCTCTCGATTTTCTCCAGCAGCTTGCGATGCAACTGGAGCGGCGCCATCCACAGGCGGTTCATGCGGGGCAGCCGGCTTTGGCCTGCCAGATGGATGAAGACATGCTCAATGTCCGAAGTCAGTGCGGTATCAGCAGTCAGGTGACTGATATCCGTGTAGAAGCGGGCCGTCACCGGGTTGTAGTTGCCTGTGGACAAATGCGCATAACGCTTGTAGTGTTTGCCTTCGCGCCGCGTGACCAGCATCATCTTGGCATGGGTCTTGAGCCCCACCACCCCGTAGACGACCTGCACACCGATGGACTCGAGTTTCTCAGCCCAGTTGATATTCACTTCCTCGTCGAAACGGGCCTTGAGCTCCAGCACGACGGTGACCTCCTTGCCACGCCGCACCGCCTCACGCAACAACTCCATCAGCTCGGAACTCGCCCCCGTGCGGTAGATGGTCTGCTTGATGGCCATGACCTGCGGGTCATCGACCGCCTCGCGCAGAAAGGCCAGCACACCCTCGAAGCTCTCGTACGGCTGATGAATGAGCACGTCACCCCGCTTGAGTTGATCGAAGATCGGCTGATCGCGCCCCAGCTGTTGAGGGTACGACGCCTTGTACGCCGGGAAACGCAGATGGGGCTCATCGACTAGGTCCACCAACTGGTTCAGACGCACCAGATTGACGGGCCCCTGAACGCGAAAGAGCGCGCCCTCGGGCAAACCGAACTGCTTGAGCAGGAAACTGGCCAGGTAGTCGGAACAACTGGCAGAGACCTCCAGTCGAACCGCCTGACCGTAATGGCGGTGCTGCAGCCCCTGACGCAAGGCGGTACGCAGGTTCTTGACGTCTTCTTCGTCCACGGCCAGATCGGAATGACGCGTCACACGGAACTGGGAAAACTGACTGACTTCCCGCCCCGGGAACAACTCGGCCAGATGCGCGCGGATCACGCTAGACAGCGAGATGAACAGCGTGCGCTTGCCACACAACTTGTCCGGCAGGCGGATGACGCGTGGCAGCACGCGGGGCACCTTGACGATGGCCACATCGTTCTCACGACCGAAAGCGTCATGCCCAACCAGCCGGACAATGAAATTGAGCGACTTGTTCGCCACTTGCGGAAACGGATGCGAGGGATCGAGCCCGATCGGGATCAACAACGGCCGGACATCGCTCTCGAAATACTGCTTGACCCAGCGCCGCTGCGCCACATTGCGCTCACCATGCGAGAGGATCCGGATGCCCTGCTTTTCAAACGCCGGGATGAGTTCATCGTTGTACAGAGCGTACTGACGATCAACCAGTTCATGGATGGCGGCCGAAAGCCGGTCGAAAGACTCTTCCGTGTAGGGGCCTTGCTGGTCATGCCCCTGCTTGGCACTCAGGTGGGGTTCAGCGCGCACCTCGAAGAATTCATCCAGGTTGGACGAGACGATGCACAGATAGCGCAAGCGCTCCAGCAAGGGCACATCGCTGCGGCAAGCCCAGTCGAAGACGCGCCGGTTGAAATCCAGAATGCTATGGTCCCTGTCCAGCAGGGTAAGCGGTTTCGACACAGCACTCGACTTTGGTTCACTGACGGGAGACAACATCGGATCCTGACGGTTTTATTACGTTTCAGTGGCGGATTCTTTACACATTTGATGACAAAGATGTGACATCTTCACGCGCCAGCCTGAAACCCGCCCTGGATTCATCTTGACTGACTGGGACCAGATGGTCAAGAAACATGCGGCTGGACTGCTCCCAACTGAATTCCAGTGCCCGCGCCCGCGCCTCATGGCGCGGCACGGCCAGTGCCCGGTACCAAGCGCTTTTCAGGTCTGCATCCAGAATGCCGCCGGTCACCTTGCCTTCGCTGTGGCCCAGCACCTCCAGCGGGCCATCCACCGGGTAGGCCGCCACTGGCGTGCCGCTGGCCATGGCCTCCAGCATCACCAGCCCAAAGGTTTCCGATTTGCTGGGCATGACAAACAGGTCGGCTGCGGCATAAACACGCGCCAGCTCGTCACGCGGCAAGATGCCAAGCCAGCGGACATGGGGATAGCGCGCCTTCAGCGAGGCTTCCAGCGGGCCGACACCGCAGACAATCTTGGTCCCTGGCACATCGAGCTGCAAGAAGGCCTCAATGTTCTTTTCGTAAGACACGCGGCCGACAAACAGCGATATCGGTCGGGCCAGCAGGCCGAGCGCCGGGTGCAGCTGCACTTCTTCATGAAACGGGAACAAGCCCATGTCCACACCATGGGTCCAGCCGCGCAGATTGCGAAAGCCGCGCTGGCCCAGCATGCGCAACACACCCTGGGTCGGCACCATCACGCCTGACGATGGCTTGTGAAAATGGCGAAACAGGGCGTAGCCCCAGGCATGCGGCACCTTGAGTGCAGCGTTCAGGATCTCCGGGAACTTGGTGTGAAACGCCGTGGTGAACGCCAGGCCGCGCTTCAAGCAGTAGGCGCGCGCCGCCCAGCCCAGCGGCCCTTCTGTGGCGATGTGGATGGCGTTCGGCGCCAGCGCATCGAGTTGCTCACGCAGGCTTTTGGCCGGGCGCACCACCAGATCGATGCCGGGATAACCAGGACAGGGGCGCGTGCGGAACTGCCCCGGGTGCACCACGCTGATGTCGTGCCCGGCACGCTCGACCTCCCTGACCAGCTCCACCAGCGTGGTCACGACGCCATTGACTTGGGGTTCCCAGGCATCCGTGATCAGTGCAATTTTCATACGGAGACCGTCCTTGTTGCGTGTGATTGAACCGGTACGGCATGGGTTGCACCCCAGTGCAGCAGCTCCAGCCGACCGTCTTGGTGTTCGACCAGGGCGGTGCGACTCTCGACCCAGTCGCCGTCGTTGCAGTAGAGGATGCCGTCGATATCGCGCATCTCGGCGCGGTGGATATGGCCGCACACCACGCCCTGGTGGCCCAGGCGCCGCGCCTCGTTGGCCACCGCCACCTCAAAATCGGTGACGTAGTTCAAGGCTTTCTTGACTTTGTGCTTGAGGTAGGCCGACAGTGACCAGTACGGCAAACCAAACTTGGCGCGCAAGTGGTTCAGGTAACGATTGAGCTTGAGCGTGAACTCGTACAGGTTGTCACCCACGTAAGCCAGCCACTTGGCGCACTGGATCACGCCATCAAAGTAGTCACCGTGCATCACCCAGAGCTGACGCCCGTCGGCGGTCACGTGCACGGCATCTTCCACCACCTCGATGCCGCCAAACTGGTGTCCGATGAAGCCGCGTGCAAATTCGTCGTGGTTGCCTGGCACATAGATGATGCGGCAGCCCTTGCGCCCGCGGCGCAACAGCTTTTGCACCACGTCGTTGTGGGCCTGTGGCCAGTACCAGCGCCGGCGCAGTTGCCAGCCGTCAACGATGTCGCCCACCAGGTAAAGGTAGTCGCTCGGATGGGCTTTCAGGAAAGCCAGCAGCTCGTTCGCCTGACACCCAGGCGTGCCCAGGTGCAGGTCGGAGATGAAAATGGCACGCAGACGCCCATGACGCGGGTGTTCTTCTTCGTCGCCATCGTCCTGCCCGGCCATGCCGGCCAGCCACGGGTTCATCGGATCGAAGGTCTTCTTCATCAGGCGCCGAGGAAGTGCTTGCGATAGCGTGCCGGCAGGTCTTGCAGACGCATCAGCATGGGCAGGTCGGCGCTGTTGAAGTCCGGGTCCCAGGCCGGCGCGCCCAGCACCTTGGTGCCCAGACGCAGATAACCCTTAATCAGAGCCGGCGGCTCGACTTGCAGATCGCCATTGAGCTCCTCCACCGGCAGCGGCAGGCGCGGCCGCACGTGGTATTCGATCGACGCCAGATGCGTCTCCTTGAGCTGCTTCCAGATGCTGGCCGCCACATCGCCGCTGAGCACGCCGTTGTGCAGCATCGGGATGCTGGCGCAGCCGATCATGGTGTCGAGCTGGTTGCGCACCATGAACTCGCCCAGTGCGCCCCAGAGTGCCATGATCACGCCGCCGTGACGGTGCTCAGGGTGCACGCAGCTGCGGCCCAGCTCGACCATACGGTCGCGCAGCATGCGCAGGCGCGTCAGGTCGAACTCCAGGTCGCTGTAGGTACTGCCGACACGCTTGGCTTGGGCCGGTGTCAGCACGCGGTAGGTGCCGATAACTTCGCGTGTGGCTTGGTCACGCACCAGCAGGTGCTCGCAATAGTCGTCGAACAGGTCGATGTCATGACCTGGCACGTCGCTATTGAGTCGTGCGCCCATCTCGCCGGCAAAGATCTGGTACCTCAATCGCTGTGCGGCTCGGACGTCGTCCTGGTGTTTGGCCCACGCCACTTCAATGCCGCCACGCCCAGCAGGCGCGACTGGCTGGCTATCAGAGCCAAGGGTTTGCTGATCAGGTCGGTGAAGTGACCCCCTGGGCATGACAGCGGGCGACAGCGGGAAAGTTGGGTTAGGAAGTTCTTTCATCATGTACTCCTTGCTTCATGGTTATCTGGTTAAAAAAAAGGCCCCGGAGGAAACGGGGCCAGTAAGTACTAGGTGCCGACGATGCCGCCATCCTTGCGGCGGATAACGACGGTTGCCGAGCGCGGCCGGCCGCCTGCCGGTCCGTCCGGCCAGTTGCTGACAGCCTGCGGTTTGCTCGGGTCGCTTCGCTCACTGGCGGTCTCGCCGGGATGCTGCACGTTGACGAACATGAAACGGCGATCCGGTGTGAAGGCAATGCCGGTGATCTCACAACCGGCCGGCCCCGTCAGGAAGCGCTTGGTCTCGCCGCTGGTCGGGTCGGCGCACAGCATCATGTTGTTGCCGATGGATTTGTAGGCACCCTTGTTCATGACCGACGTGGAAATGTCGGTCTGAATCCAGAGCAGGCCGCTGTCGTCAAAAGCCAGGCCATCCGGGCTGCCGTACATGTCACCCTGGATGTTGCCGCGGTGCTCCGGTTTCTCGGCGTTCGGGTCACCTGCCAGGGCAAAGTGCATCCAGCGGAATTCGGTGGCTGCCGCATCACCGCTGCCGCCACTGCCTTCGCGCCAGCGGATGATGTGACCCATGATGTTGTCGGGCCGCGGGTTGGCGGCATCAACCTCACGACCGGGTTGGCCGCGCTGGTTGTTGTTGGTCAGTGTGACGAACACCTCGCCCGTCTGCGGGTGCACGGCAATCCACTCGGGGCGGTCCATCTTGGTCGCACCCACGGCGTCGGCAGCTTGGCGCGTCTTGATCAACACCTCGCCTTGGTCGGCAAAACCCTGCGCTGCCGTCAGGCCGTTCTCCCCATGGACCAGGGGAATCCAGCGCCCATATCCCCGGGCATCGAAACGCGCCACATACAGCGTGCCGTGATCGAGCAGATCCTTGTTGGCGGCATAACCACCGGGGCGCACCTTGTCGCGCGAAACGAATTTGTAGACATACTCGAAGCGCTCGTCGTCACCCATGTAGACCACGGCATGGCCATCCTTCGTCAAGGTGGTGGTAGCGCCCTCATGCTTGATGCGCCCCAGCGCCGTGCGCTTGATGGGGGTCTGCGTCGGGTCCATCGGATCAATCTCCACCACCCAGCCGAAGCGGTGCGGCTCGTTGGGGTGCTTGGCCGCGTCGAAGCGCTCATCGAATTCATGCCAGCGATAGCCCCAGCCCTTGTGGCGCAGGCCGTAGCGCTGCTCGTCGGCGTTGGGCTTCTCCTGCGACGAGAAATAGCCGTTCCAGTTCTCCTCGCAGGTCAGGTAGGTACCCCAGGGTGTGCGGCCGGCGGCACAGTTGTTGAGCGTGCCCAGCACGCGGGTGCCAGCGGGGTCGGCCGCCGTCTTGAGCAGCGCATGGCCACGTGCCGGGCCGCTGACGGCCATCGGCGTGTTGCCGGTGATGCGCCGCGCATAACGCGAGCCCGGTATGACGCGCCATTGACCCTGGCGCTCGACGATCTCGATCACGCTCACACCGTGGGCGGCTTGCGACTTGCGCACCTTGTCGGCAGACCAGTTCTGCATGCCGTCCGCATGCAGCAGCCCATCGTCGGTGTACTCATGGTTGATGGCCAGCAGGCCGTGGCGCGGGTTGCCATCAATCGGGAAGAAAGCCATGCCGTCGTGGTGCATGCCGGCCTGCAGGCTCTGCTCTTCCCAGCTGTTGGAGCCATCGGTCTTGAAAGCGGGCGAACCGGCCTTCATGCCCACGGCGTCACCCCAGCGGTACAGCACCTGTGCTTCGTATTCAGTCGGCACCTTCAGCGCATCCCCGGCCGACACCGGCACCCCGGTGAAGCCCAGGGGCTTGCCGCGCGAGACGGTGGCGCCCAGTGCGTGGGAGCCCACCAGCATGGCCACGGCCGCTGCCGTGCACTTGAACACCTCTCGCCGCGCAACGTCCACCCCACCAATGTGCACATTTGCGCTGTTATTGACGCCTTCGACAGCATCGTAATTCCGACCAAACCCTTGACCCATGTTCTTCTCCTGCGTGATTCGCAATGACGTCAGTGTGGAATTCCGCTGTGACGTCTTCATGGCAGAAAAATGTCAGAAACATGACATGCGCCATGGTGCTTAAGCTGGCTTGCATCATTTCAATACTTCAACTATCATTGAAATATGAAAACCATCGCCATGCAGGAATCCGACGCCATCAAGTCACTGGCCGCCCTGGCCCAGGCGCAACGCCTGCGCGCCTTCCGCGCGCTGGTGGGAGCCGGTCTGGAGGGGCAAACGCCCGGCGCGCTGGCTGAAACGCTCGGCGTGAGTCCAAGCGCCCTGTCCTTTCACCTCAAGGAGTTGGCCAATGCAGGCCTGGTCAGCAGCGAGCCCAACGGCCGCTACTTGGTCTACCGCGCCAACTTCGGGCAGATGGATGCCCTGCTGGGTTACCTCACCGAGCACTGCTGCCAGGGCGCCGCGTGCGAGGTGAGCCCCAAACGCAAGAAAAAAACCGTCTGCGCCGCCTGCTGATTTCACCCTTCCCCATTTACCAAGGAGCCACCATGAAACGCTTTCACGTCCATGTCCACGTCGACAATCTGGCACAGAATATCGCCTTCTATTCGGCCATGTTCAACCAGGCCCCGGCCCGTACCGAAAACGACTACGCCAAGTGGATGCTGCAGGACCCGCCGGTGAACTTCGCCATCTCCACCCGCGGCGACAAGCCGGGCCTCGATCACCTGGGCATCCAGGTGGAATCGAGCGAAGAACTGAACGCACTCAAGGCCCAAGCCGCCCAGGCCGACATGGCCCTGCTCGACGAAGGCGAGACCACCTGCTGCTACGCACGCAGCGACAAGTACTGGGTGACCGACCCGCAAGGCATTGCCTGGGAACAGTTCCATACCTTGGACAACATCCCAGTCTTCAGCCAAAAAAGTTCTGAGCCAAATCAGGCCCAAGCCCCCGCCTGCTGTTCGCCCAAAGCTCCTAAAACTGTAGCAATTGACAAGGCCAGCAGCGGTTGCTGCGCACCAACCGCCGGCCAGGTGGCCAACGGCGCCAAGGCCTGCTGCTGATTATTCTTTTCTGACCGTTCATTTCAGACATGACCTCAACCGCCACCACCCTCAACGTGCTGTTCCTCTGCACGCACAACTCGGCGCGCAGCATCCTGGCCGAAGCCACGCTCAACCACATCGGCCAGGGCCGCTTCAAGGCCTTCTCGGCCGGCAGCAGCCCGCGCGACAAGCAGCAGCCCAACCCACTGGCCCTGCAAGTGCTGCAAAGTGCCAGCATCGCCACCGACGGCCTGCGCAGCAAGAGCTGGGACGAGTTCGCCACACCCGATGCACCGCAGATGGACCTGATCATCACTGTCTGCGACAACGCGGCCGGCGAGGTCTGCCCGATCTGGCCCGGCCACCCGGCCACCGCGCACTGGGGTTATGCCGATCCGTCTGACGTGCAAGGCACGGACGAACAGCGGCGCGAAGCGTTCCGCCAAACCCTGCTGGCCATCCGCCGCCGGTTGGACCTGCTGGTCAACCTGCCGCCCGAGAAACTGGCCAAGCAGCTGATCCAGAACACCGCGCGTGACCTGAGCAAGGCAGACTAACCATGAGCGTGCAATGTGAAGTGACCGCCAAGCAGGCGGCTGGCGCGCCCATGAGCGTGTTCGAACGTTACCTGACGCTGTGGGTCTTCCTCTGCATCGTGGCCGGCATCACGCTCGGCCAGTTGCTACCCGGCGTGGCCCAGGCCATCGGCCGCATGGAAGTGGCCCAGGTCAACCTGCCAGTCGGGGTGCTGATCTGGGTCATGATCATCCCGATGCTGGTGAAGGTGGACTTCGGCGCTCTGCACGAGGTGCGCCAGCACGTGAAGGGCATCGGCGTCACGCTGTTCGTCAACTGGTTGGTCAAGCCGTTTTCCATGGCCTTCCTCGGCTGGCTGTTCATCCGCCAGTTGTTTGCGCCGTACTTGCCTGCCGACCAATTGGACAGCTACATCGCCGGCCTGATCCTGCTGGCCGCAGCCCCCTGCACCGCCATGGTGTTCGTCTGGAGCCGCCTCACTGGCGGCAACCCGCTGTTCACGCTGTCGCAGGTGGCGCTGAACGATAGCATCATGGTGGTGGCCTTCGCACCGCTGGTGGCCTTCCTGCTTGGCCTCTCCGCCATCACCGTGCCGTGGGACACACTGCTGACCTCGGTCGTGCTGTACATCGTGGTGCCGGTTTTCCTGGCCCAGCTGTGGCGCAAGGCGCTGCTGGCCAAGGGACAGGCCGCCTTCGACGCCGCCATGGCCAAGATCGGCCCCTGGTCCATCACCGCCCTGCTGGCCACGCTGGTGCTGCTGTTCGCCTTTCAGGGCGAAGCCATCCTGCAGCAGCCGCTGGTCATCGCCCTGCTGGCGGTGCCGATCCTGATCCAGGTGTTCTTCAACTCGGCGCTGGCCTATTGGCTCAACCGCGCCGTCGGCGAGAAGCATGAGATTGCCTGCCCCTCGGCCCTGATCGGCGCCTCCAACTTCTTCGAGCTGGCGGTGGCCGCCGCCATCAGCCTGTTCGGTTTCAACTCGGGTGCCGCGCTGGCCACGGTGGTCGGTGTGTTGATCGAGGTGCCCGTCATGCTGCTGGTGGTGCGCGTCGTTAACAACTCAAAAGCCTGGTACGAACGCGGCTGATTCTTTGCCACAATTTCGCCATGACTGACATCACGATTTATCACAACCCCAAGTGTGGCACCTCGCGCAACACGCTGGCCATGATCCGCAACAGCGGCGCCGAACCACAGGTCATCGAGTACCTGAAGACGCCGCCGACGCGCGAGCAACTGTTGGCTCTGATTGCCGCCAGTGGCCTCTCTGTGCGCGAGGTCATGCGCAGCAAGGAAGCCCTGTTCACCGAACTCGGCCTGGCCGATCCGTCGCGCAGCGACGCCGAGCTGATCGACACCATGCTGGCGAACCCGATCCTGATCAACCGCCCCATCGTGGTCACGCCGCTGGGCACGCGACTGTGCCGGCCGTCTGAGCTGGTGCTGGACCTCCTGCCGCAGCCGCAGCGCGGCGCGTTCAGCAAGGAAGATGGCGAGGCGGTGGTGGATGCGCAAGGGCGGCGCGTTTGACACGCGAGTCATGACCCGGCTTGCCCGAGCATGTCTCTCAATCGATAAAAGGGTTAGGCCTCATCTCGCTGGGTGACGTGTTGCAGCACCGGGACAATCCGAAACTCGACAGTAGCGTGGTCGATGGTCGCGTGAACCGGGGAGTCGGCCATCTCTGTCATGATCCCTGCAGCGCTGCGGCGGCCATCTTTAGCTGATTTCCATGCGACGATGTCGGTGATCGAACCGTCGTCGTCTTCGATGATGCGGCGCCAACGGAAGCCGGGCTGCTGCCGTAGATAGTCGTTGATGTCCTCGTTGGCATTAACGAAATCAGTTCCAGTGAGACCGGAAACGAGCCGGAATTTTGTGATTTCGAGTGCTTCGCTCATGGTCGACTCCTTATCCTGGCGACGGCAGACCTGTTTTTATTCATAAGCCAGAAAACTCCGCAAAGCCGCGTATGAACATCTGACCGGCGGCCCAATCCCGACGCAAACATCGCATCGAGATGATTGATCTCAGCGACATTTCGCCACCGTTGTCGGCGGCGATGGGAAACGCTCAACTCCTGAGCGTCTGCGCCAGCCGCTCGGCACAGGCCTGAGCCTGCGCGGCGTCGCGCGCCTCCACCATCACCCGCACCAGCGGCTCGGTGCCACTGGCACGGATCAACACCCGGCCGTGGTCACTCAGCTCGGCTTCCACCGCCTTGGTTTCCTCGGCCAAGCGAGTGTTGGCCTTCCAGTCCTGCCCCGGCTGCAGGCGCACGTTGATCAGGGTCTGCGGGAACAACGTCACGTCTGAAAGCAATTGCGCCATGCTGCGCTCGCTGCGCACACAGGTCTGCAGCACCTGCAGTGCCGACACTAGGCCATCGCCGGTGGTGTGCTTATCCAGCGCCAGCAGGTGGCCCGAGCCTTCGCCGCCGAGCAGCCATTTGTGCTTGTGCAGCTCTTCCAGCACATAGCGGTCGCCCACCTTGGCGCGCACGAACTGCACACCGCGTTTTTTCAGCGCCACTTCCACCGCCATATTGGTCATGAGCGTGCCCACCACACCCGGCACATGCTCGTCGCGCCCGAGGCGGTCGTCCGCCATCAGGTACAGCAGCTCGTCGCCGTTGAACAGGCGGCCGGAGGCGTCGACCATCATCAGGCGGTCGGCATCGCCATCCAACGCCACGCCGTAGTCGGCATTGTGGGCCTTGACTGCTTCGACCAGCGCCTCGGTATGGGTGGCGCCGACCTCGTGGTTGATGTTCAGTCCGTCCGGTGCACAACCGATGGCCACCACCTCGGCACCCAGTTCATGGAACACCTTGGGAGCGATCTGATAAGCCGCACCGTGCGCGGCATCGACCACGATCTTCAGGCCCTTGAGCGTGAGGTCGGTGGCGAAGGTGCTCTTGCAGAATTCGATGTAACGACCGGCCGCATCGTCCAAGCGCCGGGCCTTGCCCAGGGCGGCCGACTCCACCCACACCGGCGGCTCGTCCATGGCTGCCTCTACCGCCAGTTCCCACTCGTCGGACAGCTTGGTGCCCTGGGCACTGAAGAACTTGATGCCGTTGTCGGGATAGGCGTTGTGGCTGGCGCTGATGACCACGCCCAGCGAGGCACGCTGGGCACGCGTCAGGTAGGCCACGCCGGGGGTCGGCAGGGGGCCGAGCAGCATAACGTCGACACCAGCCGAGTTGAAGCCGGACTCCAGCGCGCTCTCCAGCATGTAGCCGGAGATGCGGGTGTCCTTGCCGATCAGCACTAGCGGGCGCGCCTCGCTGCGCTTGAGCACGCGGCCCACGGCGTGCGCCAGGCGCAGCACGAAGTCGGGGGTGATGGGCGATTGGCCCACGGTGCCGCGAATGCCGTCGGTGCCGAAATATTTCCTGCTCATGTTCTTGGCCTTGTTTTTTAGTTTTTTGTATTGCTACTCATTTTATAGCGGCGAGTACCTGCAAGGCCTGCACCGTCGGCAGCACGTCATGCACCCGCACGATGTGGGCGCCGCGCTCGACCGCCAGCAAGGCCGCCGCGACGCTGGGCACCATGCGCTCGTGCATGCCTGCCGGCAACAAGGTGCCGGGCGGCGGGCAGGCGACAGCACCAATCGACGACTTGCGCGACCAGCCGGCCAGCAGCGGGTAACCGGCCGCCAGCAACTCCGCTTGGCGCGCCAGCAGCGCAAAGTTCTGCGCCACGGTCTTACCAAAGCCGATGCCGGGGTCCAGAACGATACGGGTCTTATCAATCCCCAGCCCTTGCAGTTCTAGCGCAGAATGCTCTAAAAATGAGAGCACCTGCGGCACCACGTCGCCCTCCATCGGCGCTGCCTGCATGGTCCGCGGCTCGCGGTGCATGTGCATCAGGCAGACGCCGCAGTTCGGGTTCCGCGCCACCAGCTGCCGGCCGTCCAGACCATCAGAGGCATCACGCCAGCGCAGCGCCCAGATGTCGTTGATGATGTCGGCGCCCAGATCCAGCACCGCCTGCATGACCTGCGGCTTGTAGGTGTCGATCGACAGCGGCACACCCAACGTCACGGCGGCGCGGACCACCGGCAGCACGCGCGCCAGTTCCTGCTCCAGCGGCACCGGTGGCGCGCCCGGGCGGGTCGATTCGCCGCCGATGTCGAGGATGTCGGCGCCCTCTTTCAGCAGCTGCTCACAGTGCGCCAGGGCGGCACGGGTGCTGGCGTGCTGGCCGCCGTCGGAAAAGGAGTCGGGCGTGACGTTGACGATGCCCATGACCTGCGGCCGGGACAGATCAATGCTGAAACGGGAGGTTAACCAGATCATGAGGACGTCAATTCAGGCGATACACAAAGCAAAACGGGGCAGCGAGCCCCGTTTGCAAACATCCAAGTGATCTCAAGCCGCCGTGGGCGACGGATCAGTCTTCACGGCCGGGCTGCCGCCCGAACCGTTGCCGCCATCGGAGTTCGGCGTGCGCGGCGTCCAGTCTTTCGGTGCACGCGGCTCCTTGCCGGCCATGATGTCGTCGAGCTGTTCGCTGTCGATGGTTTCCCACTCCAGCAAGGCCTTGGCCATGGCGTGCATCTTGTCGCTGTTGTCTTCGATCAGCTTGCGCGCCAGGGCGTACTGCTGGTCGATGATGCGACGCACTTCCGAGTCGACCTTCTGCATGGTCTGCTCGCTCATGTTGGTGGTCTTGGTGACCGAACGGCCGAGGAACACTTCGCCCTCGTTTTCGGCGTAGACCATCGGGCCCAGCGCATCGGTCATGCCATAGCGCGTCACCATGTCGCGCGCAATGTGCGTGGCGCGCTCGAAGTCATTGCTTGCGCCGGTGGTCATCTGATTCATGAACACTTCTTCGGCAATGCGGCCACCGAACAGCATGCTGATCTGGTTCAGCATGTATTCGCTGTCGTAGCTGTAGCGGTCCTGCGCCGGCAGGCTCATGGTCACACCCAGGGCACGGCCACGCGGGATGATGGTGACCTTGTGCACCGGATCGCACTTGGGCAGCAGCTTGCCGATCAAGGCGTGGCCGGACTCGTGGTAGGCCGTGTTGCGGCGCTCTTCCTCGGGCATGACCATGCTCTTGCGC
>Ga0066441_1000039_pt1 | contig 45313 bp, 35 predicted proteins | sample LakWasMet61_LOW9_2_FD_59529 | JGI IMG/M metagenome (GOLD analysis project Ga0066441, IMG submission 59529) | Freshwater sediment methanotrophic microbial communities from Lake Washington under simulated oxygen tension - Sediment Metagenome 61_LOW9 | ecosystem: Environmental > Aquatic >... | reverse complement strand
AATCGGCTGTGTGGAGCTGCTCAACCGCAAGCTCACCGGCAACAACCTGCACTTCTACCTCAACCCTGAGCGCGACAGCCACGAGGATGCGTTGCGGGTGCACGGCATCAGCAACGAATTCCTGCGTGACAAACCCAAGTTCGTCGAGGTGGCGGAGGAAATCCTGGCCTACCTGCAGGATGCCGACATCATCATCCACAACGCGGCCTTCGACGTCAGTTTCCTGAACAAGGAACTGGAACTCATCGGCAAGCCGGCCTTTGGCGAGTTCGTGGCAAGCGTGACCGACACGCTGGTGATGGCCAAGGAGATGTTCCCGGGCAAGCGCAACTCGCTCGATGCGCTGTGCGACCGTCTGGGCGTTGACAACTCGGGCCGTACGCTGCACGGCGCCTTGCTCGACGCCGAGTTGCTGGCCGACGTTTACATCAACCTCACGCGCGGACAGGATGCGCTGCTGATCGACGTGGCCGATGCCGAAGACGGCAGCGGCAGCTTCGAACGCGTGGATCTGAGCCGCTTTGAATTGCCTGTGCTGGCCGCCAACGAACAGGAGCTGGCAGCCCACGAAGACCTGCTGGCCCAGCTCGACAAGGCCAGTGGCGGCAAGACGGTGTGGCGCAACGCCGCTTGAGTCAAAAGACCGCCGAATCTGTGGCATAATTCTGGTTTTCCCGGAGACGCAAGCGGCTTTTGGGAAACGGATTCAGGGCGATTAGCTCAGCGGTAGAGCACTGCATTCACACTGCACTACTTTCGTACTTGAACTTTTCGGCAAATAGGAAATCTCCTTGAATATCAAGGAGTTCCGATGGTAGATAGAACGAGAGATATCAAAGTCTCTCAAAAGTCTCCCAATTAGGTTAGAGGAATGGGCGGTTAGCTCAGGGGTAGAGCACCACATTCACACTGTGGGGGTCGCAGGTTCGAAACCTGCACCGCCCACCATTCCCTTCCTTCCAGCTTAGAACCCGGCCAAGAGCCGGGTTTTGCTTTTTGCTATCAGTCTTTCTGTATTGATAGAAGAAATTTTTTCAGTTCGGGCCGTCATGCCCACTCCTTAACCATATACATCTCCAGGCGTCCGTGTGGATGCCTCCGGATACCCGCGCTGCGGGTTTGCTCTCGCATCCCCTTGGAGAGCACGAGGTAGATACGATTGTTGAGGTATAGAACACCGGTCAACCGTGGGGTTGAAAGTTCTATTTGTGAGTTCGATTGATATTGACCCAGTCCTGCGCCTTCAGCAGGTTCTCGCCGTTTTTCCTATTAGCCGCTCGGCCTGGTACAAGGGCGTCAAAAACGGCACCTATCCGCAAGGTTTGAAGCTGACGAAGAGCACCATCGGCTGGCGCTCATCCGACGTTAAGAAGCTCATTGACAGCCTAGGCACGGGGCCCCTTGGTGATGACGCGCTCTGAGCTGTGTTCGGATGGGGTGGCAACCACCACTTCGGCCACCATCGTGGCAGAGCCGCTCCTGCCGGCTCCTAGGGGGGCTGCTGAGGCAGCGTTCAACCAAGCGATGCGCATCGCGCCCTTTGCGATTTTGCGCAGCGCTCTTTTTGGTGTCGTGATGAAGGGCAAGCGAAAGCACCTTGACAAGGCACTTTTGCCTTCATCACCTGAATTTACCCTCTGGTACACCGGTCTACAGCTCGACCAAAAAGATGAAGATGTCTGGCTGGAACTCGTGGACATGCTTAAGTACGAGCCGACGGGTAGGAGTGTGACTACGACCGTGCTGGAACTGTTGGTGAGGCTGGAAAAGACAGACACCGGCCCAAACCGCTCAGTACTGCTGGGGCAATTGATGCGGCTGCGCGCCACGGCAATTAATGTCCGCTCCTTATCCGGTGAGAGCTACATCGGGGGCTTGATTGACACGGCGGAACTCAACGAAAACACCGGGAAGCTGGATGTGTGGCTCAACCCCAAAATTGCTGCCCTTTTTTCAGGCAGTCGTTTCACGCGTATGCGGCTTGAAGTTAGGCGCGGCCTGTCGCCATTGTCGAAATGGCTGTATGGGTACTACTCAAGTCACATTCAGCCTAGTCCAATCACTGTGAAAGAAATACACCGGCTCTGCGGGAGCAGCGCAACGGATTCGACCAAGTTCAAGTATTCAGTGCGCGGGGCCCTGAAGGAGCTAAAGGTCGCTTGCGACAAACACAACGAGAATTTCAACTGGCGGGTGGACAAGTCAGGCACGGTCCACGCCGACTGGCGAGATTCTGAGAAGTACAAACGATGGCGGGTCAAAAATGCCAAAGCAAAGTCTTGCGGGTAGTCTGAATCCCGTTATATCAAGGGAATTATTCCGTTACATCGAGGGAGAAAACCGTTATTTCGGGGTGGAAATTCCGTTGTATCAGGGGAGCTTTTTTCCGAAATCTTGTTGATATGCGGGGAGTTTCTTTCCCGTAAAAGAGAACAGTATCAGAAACGGACGGAGCCGCCTATGCGTAGAACGAGTTTGCGGCTTCAACTGATTTTTTGAAGGCTTGATGCCTCGGCCTGTCCGACCTTGAAATGGACAGGCCGCCGGCTTCGCCGGCCTCTGTTTCTGAGTGGTGCGTCTTTGCCCTGCCGGCGGCTGCTTACCAGGGCCGCCGGTGGCGGCGCGTAGCGTTATGACAGCAGAGGAGGGCGACCGCTGAACTGATGCTATTCATAGCAGAAGCTCTGAATGCCTCAGAGGAAAGCAATGAGAACCCTCTGAAATACTTCGAAATACAAGTGAAGACAAATCTTCAAAGACTGAAATATCACAGTAAAAAAAATTCCACCGGATACGTGCAAATCTGCGTACATCCGGTGGAAACTGTTTTAAATCAATAACTTAAAGACCAGAAATCGGAGCCGGTGTTGAAATATCACCAGCTAGCTCTATGACTATGCGTTCAGGGCACGAGTAATGCGCTCTGCATGCTCAAGGAGCTCAGCTTTTGTTGGGGTAACAGGCAGAAACGAATACTTGCCGGCAGCCACTGAATCAGCAAGTTCGTGAAGTTTCTTGGAAATGAATTCACGCGGATAGGCATCTGAACTAGCCAGTTCTTGGACACGGACCAGCTCACCAGCAAAGCTAGCTTTTTGGTGTTCAAACTCGATTGCCGAGAGAACGGTCTGGACAGTGTCTGCCAAATCTCCGCCTTTCGCCGCAGCCGAAAGCTGGAGGTATAGACCTTCGAGTAACGCTTTACTTGCGGCAATCTGAGACTTTTGACTTACTGCGCGCATGTTGTCAGAAAGCCTCGACATTGCATCTTCATTCGAAGCAAGCTGAGAGAGGTTCAGCAAATTCTTCAGGCCGTCAATTTCGCCTTGGGTGGATTGAGGCGCAGAAATCATTTCGAGAAAAGTTGTCGTCATAGAGTAAGGAATTCAAGCAAGTGATTGCGTCTAGATGCCACGACCGCATCATTTTTGCACGTGTATCAGACGTCAGTGACGTTCGTGGAGCGGGTCCGCAGCACGACCGAGCTAGAGCAGTGCCCTTGAAGCCGGACACAAAAAAGCCCTCTTGCCGCATAAAACGGAGAGGGCAGTGCACCGCATCGAATTGATGCTAGCAACCCCGCTACCACAGTCGTATGACCTTCAGGCCGGAGGCTTTGCGTCCCTAGCTTTCGCGAGGTTTGCCCGTAACTAGAGCCAATTTTACGCTACGGAAGAACCTGTTTTTGCTTTTCCGCCACCCAGTCCAATGCAAACCTAACGAGTCATTCCAGTTCATTTCCTGCAGCCTAGCAATCAGTCAATGCTGCTGAATTTGCCTGAATATAGGTCGATTGAATCGGGTTAGCTCGACCAACCCCTTGTATGTCTCTGATAGGCAGATAACGGATGTTCACTTATAACGGTTTCGCTATCGCGAGCTTCCCTTCAACAGATACCTAGAAAGGCGGAGGCGACTCAGTCCTGTACAGTCATTCGGAAGGGAGCGGTGGTACTTTGGAAACGGGGACGTCGCCGGAGAACAAGATGGAGGCTGCGTGGTGTTGAGCTTGGACTTCAAACGTATTCGTGAATATCGAGGAACTCGGAACGGCGGCTTCGAAGAACTTTGCTGTCAGCTAGCCGACCTGGAGGACTCGACGACCGGTTCCCGATTCCTCCGCAAAGGCCCAGGCGCCGACCAAGGGCTCGAGTGCTACCGCGCTTTCGCGGATGGCCACGAAGTTGGCTGGCAAGCGAAGTACTTCATCGACGGCTTCGACGACGGGCAAGTCGGCGACTTGGCCGACTCGTTGAAGCGCGCACTTAGCGCCCATCCGCAGCTGACGACTTTCGTCGTCTGCCTGCCCATCGACCTGCGTGACAACCGGTCTGGCAAGAAGGCCAGCGAAGTTCAGCGCTACGAGAGGTGGCGCCAGAAGAGCATAGATGATGCAGCGGCCAAAGGCCGCGCCATCGAAATCGACCTCTGGAGCGCATCGAGCATTGGGGAGCGCCTTGGGCGCGATGACCCCGCTTACTCTGGGCGGGCACGCTACTGGTTCGACGCCGTAACGTTCAGTTCGGCCTGGTTCCGCGACAAGCTTGACGTGCAGCGTCGCAACCTAGGTGAGCGTTACAGCCCCGAAAGCCACGTGGAGCTGCCAATCCAGCAGGCCTTGCAGGCGGTGGCGCGTAACCCAGAATTGCTCGCTGCGCCTGAGGCCTGGGCAGCCGAGATTACGTACAAGATGGACGGTGCGGTCGGTAGCTTGTCGCGCGAAAAGCTGTCGTCTACTGCTGACCTAGTACGACAGGCCTGCGAGCCACTGCTGCAAAGCCTAGGCGCGCCTCCCGTGGCATTGGAAGCGCCGGTACCCCTGGAGAGCTGGGCGAACATGGTGGCCGCGGCCATCGACAGCGTTTCCGATGCCCTAGCTGAGGTCGAGGACAAGGTCCCCGAGAAGAGCCGCTATATCCCACGCAAAGACCTGTTCGACCTCTATTCGGCGGTCGACCGTGTCCGCGAAGAAATCGCCAGCGTGCGATGGCAGCTCATGAACAAGCGCGAGCTGGTCATTTCGGGCCCCGGCGGCATCGGCAAATCGCATCTCATCGCTGACTTCGGACACAGGCAGCTCGAGGCAGGCCGCCCCTTCGTCTTGGTCCTCAGCGGAAGCCTGACCGACGGAGACCCCTGGGAGCAAATCCGAGGTCAGCTGGACCTAGCCCAGGTGACAACCGCCGACTTCCTGGGCGCGTTCGACGCCGCCGCCGAGGCCGCCGGCTGCCGGGCCGTGTTGGCGATAGACGCCCTCAACGAGAGACATGGCATCGCACTGTGGGAGGCACGTCTGCCAGGGTTCATCCGGCTGGTTCAGAAGTTCCCTCGACTGGCTCTGGTGCTGACCGTGCGCAGCACGTACTACCGCTTCCTCCCGCTGAAAGACCTGGAACGTGTTGTGCATCCCGGCTTTGCCGGCCATGCCGGCGCCGCAGCAAAGGCTTACCTCGACCGTCGCGGCATCGCGCGACCGAGCTCTCCCAACTTAGCGAGGGAGTTCGAGAACCCACTGTTCCTTCGAACCTGCTGCGAATACCTTGACACCGAGGGCCTCAAGCAGTTGCCCAAGGGCATGGACGGCGTGACCGCCATCTTCGACTTCTACCTGACTGCGGTGGCGGGCAAGGTCCAAAGGGAGCTGAAGCTCATCCCCGAGCTGAAAATTCCGCGCAAAGCGCTGGAGCAGTTCCTAGAAGCTTGCGCGGCTCAGGGCGACGGCGGAAGCCTGCCCATGGAAGACACCATCAAGCTGCTGGAGAGCATTCACAACTCGGGGGGCTACACGGACCGCAGCCTCTTTTCGGCGTTCATGTCAGAGGGAGTTCTCACCCAAGACGTCGAGTGGCAGGCTGGAGGGGCCCATAGAGAAATCGTCAGGTTCACGTTCGAGCGGCTGTCGGACCATCTGCGTGCAAAGCGGCTCATCGGGCAAATTGACCGAGCTGACATCGAAGGTTCGTTCCACCGAGCACCACTGAGAGCCTACTTCGAACCGTTCGAGAGCTGGCAATTTGCTGGAGTCATCGAGGCCTTGGCGGTGCAATTGCCGGAGGTGTTCGACCTCGAGCTGCTCGATGTGCTGCCCAAGGAGGCCCACGACGACCCATCGCTCTGCGATGCTTTCGAGAACTCGTTGGCATGGCGGAGTCCAAAGGCGTTCACACGCCGAACGGCCAAATGGGTTGAGAAGCTATGCGAGGCCACTGGTCGTTCGGCCTACGGCTTGATGCTTCTTGTCAGTACCGAGCCTGAGAACGTGTTCAACGCCAACTGGCTACACAGGGACCTGTGGCCGCGCCCGATGCCGCACAGAGATGCTGCATGGTCGGTGTTTCTAGCGCAGGACGACTTGGACGAGGGTGGCGCAGTCGTCTCGCTCATTGACTGGGCCTGGGAGGCTGATGCCAACGAAGTCGATGAGCCGCGCTTATGGCTTGCAGCGGTCACGCTAACCTGGTTCTTTTCGACCAGCAACCGTGCCGTGCGCGACCGCGCCACCAAGGCGCTCGTGAACCTGCTTTCTTGCAAGCTCGGTCACGCTGCGGACCTCATCGACCAGTTCGCCAATGTCGACGACCCGTACATCACAGAGCGTCTCCTCGCCGCCTGCTACGGCGCTGCGATGCAGGGCATGGACCGAGCCCGTTGCGGGGCGCTGGCCACTTCAGTCTGGAAAAGCTACTTTGCCGAAGGCAAGCAGCCGCCTCTGAACCTGATGGCCCGGGACTATGCGTTCGGTGTCCTGCTCTACGCTCAGGCCGCAGGCCTGTTGGCGGCGGAGGTCGACCTTGACGCTTGCAGGGCCAAGTTCAAGTCAGCCTGGCCGCTTGAATCCGTGACGGAAGAGGACCTCGAAAAGTACCGCGGCAAGGGATACGGAGACTCGATTTTTTCCTCCACGAACGAGCACGGTGACTTCGGTAACTACACCCTACGCAGTTGGTTATACGACATCGTTGACGCGCCCCGCTCCCTTGTCGGCATTTCCACCAAGGAACTCTTCGAACGCTGGCAGAGCACGCTCATAGACAAGGCGACCCCGGAGCAGCAAGAAGCCTACCTTGCGCTGCGCCGGCTTACGGTCGACTACCGCTTGCAGCCGCTGCATTTTTCAATCATCGAGAAGGGCGCGGGCAAATCCGAGCGCCTCTGGGCCGAGGTTACGCAAGCCAACGAGGCGTTCAAGGACACGCTGTCCGAAGAGCTGCGCACCGAATACGTAAAGTTCGCGGAGCATCATCTGCTTGAGTCCACGCGCATGCGGGACGACTACCGGCGCCCGTCGGAACTCGACCACGGCCCTGTACGGCGGTGGATTTGCGAGCGCGCGCACCAGCTCGGGTGGACCGAAGAGCTCTTCGATAACTTCGAGAGGGATGGGAATATCAGCCATGACCGCATGGGCAAGCACCGCGTGGAGCGCGTCGGCAAGAAGTATCAATACATCGCACTCGCTGAGGCGACGGCACGCTTGACCGACAACTTGGCGATGTGCTCGTGGGAAGACGACGGCAAGCTGAGGGCGTTCGAGCCAGGCCCACGCGGACGCGACATGAAGAGAGACCTGGACCCATCCCTCCTCCTTCGAAGAACCCTCGAAGCCGGCTGGGCGGCAACACCGGTCACATGGTGGACCCCGTCTGCTCCCCGACTGCCGTCCGGAGACACCGACCTGCTCCTCGCATGGGTGCATGTCGAGAGCGACCTGTGCAACGACGTCGGTCAAATCGAGCTGGTCAGCCCTGACGGTGAGCGATGGCTGACCGTGTATGGCTTTCGCCGCTGGACTGTGCAGGGCCAAGGCAGGCGCAACCACGTTGAAGCCTGGTCGCGCATCAGCTGTCTAGTCACCGCACAAGGCAACGGTCCTCTGTTGGCAACGGAACTGGTCGCCAGGCACCGTGGCGACGCATCTCGCCTGAGGGAAAGCGGTTCATTAGTCCCCTTCTTGGGGGAGCATGGCTGGCGAGAACCTATGCCAATTGAGCTGACGCAGTGCCTAAGTGCTGGCATCAAAACACCGTATGCAGGCATCGTGGAATCATTGAACGCTGAAGGCAAAGGCAACGGCAACGACAATTCAATCGACAACGGGTTCTCGCTCTACCTTCCGTCGTCGGGCGTCATCGAGGCGCTGGACTTGCATCTGCGCAGCGGCAAGGTGCCGGAGTACGTCGACGCTGGCGGAACCCTGCGGTGGCAGGACCCCTCACTGCGCCAGCGCGGTTCTGGGGCCGGTGTGGCATCCCGCGACTACTTCGTGAGCAAGCTTGCAAGCGCGGGGCTTGAACCGGTTTGGGTGCTGGCCGGCGAGAAGAACGTTTACGCAGGCAGCGACGTCGGGGTGTCCATGGGAGGTTTTGGAGGCAGCCTGTATCACACCACCGCCTTCCTTATGAACGCTGGCGTCCTGAAGTCATTTGGCACGAAGACTGAGTTCCACGCGCCGAGTGCAGAACAGCTAGATAAACTGAAGGCACGGTAACACTCATACAGGCGCAATTCTCGCCACCGCCTCACCCCATGTCTAACGTAGAACGGCTGCTCTTGGGCGTCGAGTTCGACAACGCGGGGGGCCACAACCGCTGCGATGCCGAATTGCAAAACTCTCCAGTGCTGACGTTCCATTATTGTGCGCTTCATCTGTGATGCGTGAGTCTGGCCAACCTTGACGGTGGCCAACTCGCGTTGGTACAGGTGATGTTTTCGTTAGGAATGACTGGCATATTTTGGACTGGAATATGCAGTGTTCTTGGAGAAACGGGATAAACATGCACGAAGTTTTGCCTATACAGAGAATCACAACTACTTAAACGCAAACTGCAGGCCGCAGATAACGACGAATTCATGACCACTCTCATAACCTGGTGAGGTAGAGAGGTAAAAAAAGTTCATGAAAATCAACGACATTTCAACGATTCGTTATTCCATAACGAATGTTTTAAACGTGGTTCGTTCGGAAATTAGGCCGGTGGTTGCTAACTACCAAGACATGTCAGTCAGCTATGAATACCTCATATCAACGCACACCAATGAACTGAAGCTCACGAGTAATTCAAATCGAGTTGAGCAGGTCGTACGAAATCATCTTACGGCACTAAGAGCATTCATGGAATCCTTGCACAAGCATCCGTCATCTGCCGTTGGCACAGAGTTTTCTGATGAATTTGAGACGCAATTGGTTCGGCATCTGAACTCAAGCAAATTGAGTCCTCGCTCGATTATTGATAGAAAGAGCTTGCTTCGGTCCTGGCAAGACACATTTATGTCTTTGAAGTCAGGCTCTTCGCGAAAGAGCAGAGAGAGGAAGCGAGCCGAACATTTGCCGGAAGACATGAATCCGTTTGAGCGAGTTTTACGGCAAGGGTTGCAAAATGTTAAGAAACCGGCCAAGACAGTAGCAAAGAATGCTGGAATTTGCCCTTCAGCTGTTGGTCGCTGGACGAGGGGAGCAATTCCCAATGCCCGTAGCTTCGAAACCATCGAGCGACTAGAACGAGTATTAAAGCTGGAGAAGGGCGAGCTTATGGAGGCATACACGGTAGTCACAACGGGAGCGTCCAGCTCGGACCCGTATCGCTCGCGACTCAAAGAACAAACTGCCAAGCAGTACACATTGAAGGAGGCAGAGGTCACCCCGCAACTTGCAAGCGAATGGAAGGCATATCTTCAGTACAAGACTTCAAGATTAGAGCCAAAAATTACTAGAAGTAGTAGAGGAAGATGGACGTTGGTAGAGCCCAGCGAAACTCCTCTGAAAAGCACGAAATTCATCGCAGTCAATGGGCTGATATGTCCTACCGCCCAAATCACTTGGTGGACCTTTTGCAGATTCATTGGCTACTTACGCTTGCCAATCGAGAAAGGGGGGTATGGTCTGTCAGATTCCAAGGCACAAACTCTTGCATGGTTGGCTGACCCGAATGCGATTGACGCCTATATGCAGTTCATGAGTAGACGGTCTGATGGACTCATCCATGGCGGTCACAAATCTTTTGCAGCGTGGGCCGCATCCATGACCCACCCGCGGACAGGATACTTGACCCAGCAACCATCCTTTGCCCACCTCATTTCGACAGTCCAAGCCCCTGATTGGGAATGGAAAGAGTCGTGTGAGCAGGCTATGCAGGTGTCATTGACGTGGAAGTCTGATGCGGAAGATGTGTCGCGCAATCCAAGTGCACCAATTCAGTTCTTGCTGGACCAAGATGAGCCACTTAAGCCGATATTTTCTGCAATGAGACGCTTGCGGGACATAGGCGACCGAGCCGGAAGTGGAACTATTAATCAAGCTGTTGCAAGAAGGGACGAACTTCTGCTTGGATTTCTTCTTGCGAATCCTTTGCGCAAGACAAATATGGTGACACTTACCTACAAGAGCAACAATACCGGAAAAGTCTATCTGACAGCGAATGGGCATTGGCGCATAAAACTGCGTGGCACTACATTCAAGAATCGTAAGAGAGTAGGTGGCGAAACGTATGACGTACCCATCGCATCCTGGCTAGCCCCTTTGCTCAGGGACTACATCCAGATATTCAGGCCAGTACTCTGCAAAGGTCGTGACTCTGAGTATTTATTCGTAACGCAAGATGGGGAGAAATACACGACTTTGAGCGAGCACGTCGCAGAACTAACCAAGCGCCACATACCTGGATGTTCAGGCTTCTCAATGCATGCGTTTCGTCACTTGGTAGCAACTGTTTGGCTGACCAAGCATCCAAACGATTTCCTGACGGTCGCAGAGTTGTTGAATGACACGATTGCAGTAGTGATTAAGGATTACGCTCATCTAAAAAAGGACGTAGCTTTCAGTCGGCATGACGCATACGTCAGTTCAATCATGTGAGTGAACTAGCCTTCGGGAACGAGCCAAATCGGCTCATGTATCCAATTTGTCATGCACATAAATGAGGTGCGCCGTAAGTATCCTTAGCTACTGTTGGTGATTTCTTTCGGCGAGAACACGATGACAGAGAAGACGGCATGGGAAGAGGCGGCCTCAGCAGATGGAACGACACCATCAGAGCGTGTGCTCGCACGACTCGCGCGCAAGGCGTTTCTGAGCCTTTGGAGCTATCCGAACGTTTTCACTGATGAGGGGAGAGCAAATGGCAAAGGAGATGGCAAGGAGCTTTGCGACCTGTTGGTAGTTTTCGGAAACGATGTGCTGCTGTTCTCAGACAAAGACTGTGCTTTTCAGAGCAACTTGGATGTGAAGGTCGCTTGGCCCCGGTGGTACAGAAGCGCAATCGACAAGTCGGCAAGGCAGCTTGCAGGGGCCGAGAAGTTCATCAAGGCATTCCAGAAGCGAATTTACTTAGACAAGACCTGTCAGTCACTGCTGCCCATCGAACTCCCTGAAGCCAGCGTAGCGCGCTACTACCTCATTGCTGTGACACGAGGGTCGCACTTACCCTCGCGGCAGTTTTTTGGCGGTGGGAGTTCGGGCAGCCTCATGTTGCTTAACCATCTGGTGGGCAAAGAAGCTCATGCACAAATGCCGTTCCACATCGGCTTCCCCTTGGAGAGCCGCCGCTTTGTCCATGTCCTTGACGAGATGACGGTTGACATCCTGCTCGAGGAGCTCGACACAGTGCCCGACTTGGTTGGCTATCTAAAGAAGAAGGAGGAGTTCATGCAACAGCCCGGTGTCATCGTTGCAGCACCGGGTGAGGAAGAACTACTTGCTCGATATATGTCCACGTTGCGAGACGAAGAACATGCTTTCCCCAAGACACCTAAGGGCGTCGACTACATCGCTCTTCCAGAAGGCGACTGGGAGATGTACCGAGCAAGTCCACAGTGGAAAGCCAAGCAGAAGGCGAACGAAATCAGCTACATGTGGGATGCGCTAATCGAACATCAGAGCGGGTTTATCCGCTCTGGCAAAGCTATCACCGTACCCTGGCTGCCGAACACGGACGAAGTAAATCACGAACGCATCGTCCGAGCTCTCGCTGCTCAACCTCGTCTTGCCCGGCGCAGCCTGTCAGCGGACCTTCAAGTTTCGATGAGCCGTAGCGAACCAGGCCACATGTTCGCCCGCGTCAAGATGACCGGCAGACCACCCGACAAGGCCTTCATTTTTCTCACTATCCCGAGAACAGAAGGTGAAGACTACGACACGACTTACCGTCACCGGCGGATGCACGCCCTCCTGGTCTACTGCCACGCTGTCAAAGATGCAATGCCAACGCTAAAGGAAGCCATCGGGGTCGCCAGTGAGCCATTTTCAGAGGGTATGGCATCCCAGGATTTCATGCATGTCGACTTTTCTGAGATATCGGACGAGGAACTCAGGGGATGGCGTGCGCAAGCGGATGAGCTTGACATCCTTCGACCAAAGACCGAGACGAAGCTAATTCGCCAAACTGAGCCCGAATTTCCTGCGCCTTTCCGCTTCGTCGACTCCCCTCCGAACTACCTTGGCGAGGGAGGCCTACCAATGAACAGAGCAGCTAGACGTAAAGCTGACAGAGAAGCACGAAGAAGCAGAAAATCCCGTTAGCAGGATGCGCCAAAAATTGCTTGGGATGAGGCAATTCAGAATGTGTTTACATCGTGATAGTGATATCGAACTTGAGAGTACAGGTCAGCATCGGGCTGAATGGGAGGTGGCAATGCCTGGTCACTGCCGTTTGCAAGAGCTGACCCGTGTTGCACAAGGCGTAGGCGGGATTTAAGTCGGTTTCGCTCGGTTACCAATTCCGTGGCAGAGTCAAACCACTCTTGTTCCACCATCTCGATAGCTTCGTGTATCTTCCGCTCCTCTGCTGAACGCTCATTACTTGGCAATGACGCGTAATACATGGCTACGGGAAAGTCTAAGGCGCAGGCGGTAGGAGCAAACATTGCGCTATCGGCTTCATGTCTGCCGTAGCTCCAGTCAGACCAGACCTGATAGGCAGCGACCCACATTAAGGTTTTTTCTTCTGTGTCGGCTGAATTTGCAAATGGTATTAGGATATTTGCAACTGGCGCTGCTGCTCTGCGTGAATAGCTTAGAGAAAGCGCCTTGAAAAATGCTGCCCAGTGCACAGGGGACAGTTGATGAAGTACCGAACCCAAGGCGCAATCCAAGGAAGAATTATTGCCTGGATACTTAAACAAAGCTTGCGTCCAAGCATTCCAGTCCACCGCAGACGTTTTAGCTACCTGAATTAACAGAGTCTGCAGTGAGCTTGGCGAGCTCTGCGGTGGGTCAGCCAACCGGTCTTGCTTGATATTGGCAACGCAAATGAACTTGAAGAAAAGGTTGTTGACTCTGCAGGCAAGGACAACGGCTTGTGTTCCGAGTGCAGTGCAAATCATGAGCGAAAAAAGAACGTCGTTTCTCTTTTCAATAATGGCAGCAAGCTCGTCCGGGTCAGCGTTGTACATGAATACCACCGCCGTCCAAAAATCTGGCGTCGGGAAGACGTTCATGTGCGGAAGCATCTGCCATAAACGATGGAGGTTGCCGCTGTTAGTGATGGATGCAATTTGTTGACGGAGTTCTGGAAACCGCAGTTCATGGAGCCCAGCACCTACTTCTGTTTGCTCTATGAAGCGCTTTAACCCAGCGGTCAACTGACTTGACGCGACTTCGGCGGCAACACACGAAAGTCCTGCAAGGTGTACATCTAGTGCCATTGCGCCAGCGAGCAGCGCACGAAGCTTATTCAGTGAGCTGTTATCAGCTTCTTTCCATATGCGAAGTTCATTTAGCACCCACCTAATTGCTTGCTCCCATTTTTCAGACTGCGCAGCATCAGGAGATGATACCGACGCGTGCATGTAGCGCAGAAATGGAAACTCGTCCCCAGTGCTATGACCAATCGTCTCGGCATCAAAGGCTTTCGACTGGGAGCCCTCACTAAGTTGAGCAAGCAGTTGGCTAAGCGAAACCGGAGCCGTAGAGACACCTGAGGTCAAAGCAGCTTGGAAGCGGGCCTGGGCAAGGCTCATTGCAGTCGGGTTCATGGCGTACTCCATACGAGGTAGTCACTACCGTTAAGCTCGTCCCATAGGTCCATAAACGCCAGTCGAATCAACTCGCCATCCGCGACCTTTTGAAGGATGTGGTGGTTCTGACCAAAACTGTTAACTGACGTTCCAAGTGACCATGCTGCTGCTGGCCCGTTGTCAGATGGAAAAATCAGGAAGCGGTCATGAAACGGCCAGCCAGCATTCCCCTTGCGTATGCGGAATTCCAAACGCAAGTCTTTGCAGTTGACCCTTGAGTCTGTGAAGGTCACAAGCTGTTTGTCGTGCCATGATTGTTTGGGAGTCGGTGCAGATTGTGGCCTCAGTCCGACCCAACCTGCCAGGGGTTGACTTCGAAGCCATGTCTCAATCCTTTGGCAGAAAGCGACGGTTTGGGTTAAATTTTCCTTTTCCTTCGCCACCGGCGGTTCCGCGCCGGCCGTTAGCGCGCGCAAATCCGAACCTTTGTGAGGGCAGCAGAAGAGCGTAGAAAGTATGTCGTTGGCATCAAGATAGGGGTCCCACAACCACGCTCCAGTTCTGCCATGCATTCGAAGTAGTGCGCGAATGTCCTTGAAAGCATCGTCCCTTCCGGCCCCCGAGTTCCCACCGTACTGAATGAACTCTTTTCTCTCTCGGATGCTCTTTAAGCTATCTCTGAAGACTCTGTTCCCCCGCCATGGCTCACGGGGATTGGCTGTTGGAGTTCCAATGACGTTTGAGGACCGTTCTTCAATGAGTGGGATGGATACCAGCTCCGGCTGTCCATTTGGTGATGGGATATAGAAATCCCGGGTGCTTATGCTCTCCCCAATGGCATGCAAGTTCATGTTGATGCTCGTGATGAACGCAGTTTGCGCAGAAGCGCCAACCACTATTCGGTGCGTGTCATCCCATAGAACGTATCGAGCCCCACCTCCAGGGGAGTGAATCGGGAAATTCGCTAGAGAGGCTGCAACGGTTTCGGAGCCGTATCCCTCCACGGTTGTATCTTCATATTTCTCGCATGACACTCTTAACTGTCTTGCAGGCGTGCCGTTGAGCCAGGTTGGCTGTACAAGGAAATCCCCGTTTTTCGAGCTGGACACCTTTGTTGTCACAACAGTCACGGGTAATTGGATGAGAATATTTCCGAGCCTGTCAGACAGGCCATCAATTCCCATCTTCGCGAAGGGCCTCAGGTCCCCCGCCAGTTGCTTGAGAAGCTTCGGCTCATCCAAGAGAAATTTCACATCTGTTTTTGGATGGTCGAAAAGCTCAAGAACATGGGAACCTTCCCAGAAGTTATTTTTGAGAACCCCGTTCCATGGGTGGGGAATCGCAGTGTCAGCTGGAACAAATTGCGGCGGAATAGGGGTGAGTACTCCGACTTTCAAAACTGAAGTGCAAGGCTTCCACTCGCCAGTCGCACTGAAATTCTGAAGTGCTTGCAAAACATGTTGCGTAGACACTCGGTAGCGTGCAACTCCGAATTTCCATGGAGTACCGCGCAGCTCAATTGGCTTTTCGGTTAGTAGGGCGAGCTTAGGAGCCTCGCCATCCGGAGGCTGGCTGGGTTCGGCAACAAGCAAACTCATGAAGTTTGAAGGGTGCCTTGGGTTGTCTCGGTGAAAACCGAATATCTCCGTTACTTCGAAGCTGTTGTAGTGGCCGATTACTCCTGGCGTCAGCAACTTTTGAAGGTGGTTGATGTGCTCGGTATTGCCCCAAACCATTGCGCTCCCCTTGTTTGTATAGATTTTTCTGTCCGAATCCACTCATACTTTTATGTCCAAGCACAAAAGTAAGTGATTGATTCACGCAAGTTCTCCTCAGGCACACGTGAATCATCCCGGACGTATCCACGTTGGAGGTAGTCCGTTCACCTCTGCTCAAATATCGCCACCAAACTCTGCACCGTCAAGCACAGCGTGCTGGCGTTGCCAATCAGGCATATGCCGCACCACAAGGGACCAGAACGCCTTGGTGTGGCTCTTCTCGACTGTGTGACATAGCTCGTGGACGATGACATAGTCCTGCACTCTGGTCGGAAGCTCCATCACACGAGGGTGGAATTCCAGCACGTTGTGGGCACTGCAACTAGCCCAACGGCTTTGAAATACGCGAACACGAGCACTACGGGCTTGAAGGCCGGTTTGGCGCTCCCAGTGGCGTACTCTGACCATCAGCTTCTCATGGGCACGTTCACGGTAGAAGCTCTCCATTAGGGGAGCAAGTAGTTCCGGCTGGATGCTCCGACCATCTGGGGTCTTGATGACGAAACGCGACGCAGTGAAGGTCAGCTGGGGCCTGTCCAGGCCTGGGGAATGGCGCACCTCGGTGAAGTAGCTCCTGCCGCAATAGCGCAACCGACTTCCGGTGACGATGGCGTCATCGGTCTGCGGCTGATTGACCAGCACCAACTTCTCGCGAATCCAACGAGCGCGGCGTCGGACCAGAGCTTCCTGTTCGGCTGCATCCACCACCGGCCCACGCAGTAACACCGGCTGCCCACGTTCCACGGTCACGTAGTGCCGTTTCAGCTTGGTATCGGGCTGGAACCTCCACTCTATGGTGGTCTGGCCGTACTGGAGCGACTGCATTGTCAGTTCTTCAAAAGGATGTCGAAGACGCGCTTGGCGTGCTCCCGTGCCACCGAACGCTCCCACCCAGCCAGCGGAATCAGCAACTTGTGCAACAGTGCCCGCAATTCAGGGTGCAGGTCGTGCATCTGCTTCCAGTTGGCCGCCGCCATGGTGCGGCTCAGGTCCACATCCTCAAACAGCTTGGTCGTAGCAATGCGGGCCGTCTCCTGAGTGAGCAGCGATGCCAGATAGTGATAAACCGCCGAATGGGCAGGGTGGTCGAAGCCGGTGTTGTCCTTATCCTTGATGCGTTGCCCGAACAGCTCGAGTTGCTCCAAGAACTGAGCCTGACTGATGCGCCCGGCTGCCTCTTCCGCCAACAGCTTTTCAAGCTCTTCTGCCAGCTTGTCAAAGAACGCCGGGTCCTTGTCCCTGCCGGTGACTATCGTGTGCTTCAGTTGGTTCTTCATCACCAGTGCCTGGCTGCCCGGACTGGCCAGCTTCTTCAGTCGGGCCATGTCGCTGGCGTCCAGAATAGAGACCTCTTTGCCCAGCAAGCTCTTGGCCGGACTGGCGTCGATGTACTCGTCCAGCAGTTGCTGCAGCAAGGCGGACTCCAATCGCGTAATGCGTTCACGATGTGTCGCGCCTGGCAGCTTGTCGCGCAGCATCAGCCTGATTTCAGCCAATAGCGTGAAGTACGGCTTGAATGGCACCCCCCGAACATCGGGGAGGATGATGTCAATGCTGCGGTTGAATCGCTTCACCAGCTCCAGAAAGTCCTCGACAGCATCCAGTCGAGTGGCCGGGTCGAGGAATCGTTCGGCATCGTCCTTGTAGTCCTCGCGCTGGCTGACAGGGTCATGCTTCTTGGGCAGCAGGGTCAGGATGCGGTCAAGGGTGGCCTGCAGCTTGGGCAGTTCGCTTTCAACGCCCTCCCAGACTTGGGCCGGTTGGACTTCACCGCCGTAAATCTTCAGCGCATGGTCGAGGTGCTCCACGACGCCGTGGTAATCCACGATGTAGCCAGCATTCTTTCCCGCCATGGTCCGGTTCACCCGTGCAATGGCCTGCAGCAGCGTATGCTCCTTCAGCGGCTTGTCGAGGTACATGGTGCCTACGATGGGGGCATCCCATCCAGTGAGAAGCATGTCGGACACGATGATGAGGCCCACGTTGTTTGCATAGGGCTGCCCATCCTTGCCCTTGGATTCGTCGCCATAAGGCAGCGGGAACAACTTGGAAACGAAGTTTGCAACCTGTTCGGAAGGCAGCGCAACAGGTTGCTTGCCCGCCTTGATTTCAGCTTTGACCCGCTCCTCAATGGTCTGAACCGTTTCTTTGTCTGCCCCTCGCTGTTCGGCCTCAGCATGTTCACTGGCACCCGAGCGCGATGCCGTGGCACTGGCCAGCGAGATGACCACTCGGCTCTCGAAAGTCGACAAGCCCTTGGCCTGACGCTCCTGCATCAAGCCATCCAGCAATTCCTTGTACATGACCGCCATGTCGCGACCGTCGCAAACCAGCATGGCCTTCAAGCCTTTGGCCTGCACATTCGTGACGAAGTTGTCCACCAGATGCACCGCCACCTCTTCCATACGGTCTCCGGCCTGACGCCATCGAGCCAGCAGCTCCGTCTTCAAAGCCTGTTGTCGAGTCTCGTTTTCCTGCGCGAATTGGTCCTTGAAGGCCTGGTCCAGCTTGCTGTTGGCGGCGAGTTTGACCCACGCATCCTGGTATTTAATGGGTAGCGTGGCTCCGTCAGCCACCGCCTCGTGCAGGCGGTATTCGTCGATATAGGTATCGCCGCCGAATTCGGTCAAGGTGTGCTTGTCGTCGTTCAGCAGCGGCGTTCCGGTGAACGCGATGAACTTGGCATTCGGCAGGCTGGCCCGCATGAAGGCCGCCAAGAAGTCGTACTGACTACGGTGTGCCTCATCAACCAGCACATAGAAATTCGGCTTGGCGCTCAGCACCCGGAAGTTGACCTTCTCGCGACTAACTTCTTCCCATTTGGCGTCCAGCAGCACTCCGTCTTCATCGTGCAGGCTGTAGTGGGCATTCCGCTCCTCCAGCATGAAGAAGTCCTTGCCTTCGCGCACCCGTCTATGGCGGGTAGCTTGCAACAGGTCATCCTCCTCATCCGCTGCGCTGTCGTTGGTATCGGAAGCCGGGTCGTTTTCTTGGAACTTCTGCACCGTGCTGGCGAACACACTACCGTAGTCGTTGCCCAACAGCTTGACCAAGCCATCCACCGACACTGCCTGAATCGCCTTAATACCCACCGCGTGAAAGGTGTCGAATATTTGCTTGTCGAGGTCCTTGCGGTCGGTCAGCACCAGCACGGTCGGGTTGCCTAAGCCCGTGCTATCAGCCCGCAGCATCCGCGCCAGCATTGCCATAGTGAGCGACTTGCCGCTTCCCTGTGTGTGCCAGACTACTCCGCCGATAGGCTTGTCCGCTGTCAGCCGAGAGATGGTCTTGCGGACTGCCCGCCACTGCTGATAGCGTGGCAGCTTTTTCACTGTCCTGCCGTCACGGGTCTCAAACAGGATGAAGTGCGTGATGAGTTCCAAAAACCGGCCTGGCTCGAACAGCGCCCAAAGCAGTTGGTCCTGCTCACTCGGGTCGGCGCCCAGCGCGCTGGTCACTGCCGCGAGTTCCGCGTCCTGTAATCGGTAACGGGCATAGAAAGCCGGCTTGGTCAGGATGGCGCCGTACAGGCCTTGCCTGCGATTGAGGCCCACGCACACCTGGTTGAACACGAACTGGGCCGGAAAGCTGGCTTGGTAGCCATCGAGTTGCGCCAGCGCTTCGTCCAGTCGGTGGTGGCTAGCCTTGCATTCGATGATGGCCAGCGGCAGGCCGTTGACGAACAGCAGCAGGTCCGGCCGGAACAGGTCGCCATCGGCGTTCCTACCCACGTACTGGTCCACCACATGGAAGTCGTTGTTGGCGACTGTGTTCGCGTCGAAGAAGCGAACACTAAGCGGTTTGCCTTGGACATCCTTCACTTGGATGTCCGACCGGTGCACCACTTGCTCCCAGAACGCCTTGTTGGCCGGGAGCACTTCATCGTTGACACGCTTGCGCAGTTCAATCAAGGCTGCATCCACCCCGCCGGGGGCAGTGGCCAGCCACGGGTTCAGGGCCAGCAGCCGGGGGCGCAGCACGGGCTCAAGCAGAGGGGCGAGGTGTCGGTGTTCCACCTGTACCGCATGACCAGGCAGATGGGTATAGCCCAGCTTGACCAGCGACTCGATGGCGGGTGTTTCGACGCCAGTCTTTTCAGGTGACTGGCTCATAAGTTCTTCTTCCCTTGCATACCGGCTTCCTCCTGACGGCTGCGGTACCAAACTTCGCCGCGGCCTTGTTCTGTGTTTATTGTCCTGCGAATCTCGAACAACCGGGATTCGTGGATGACATGCCGCCAACTGCCGCAGCCGTAGCGCTGGGGCTGCTGTTCGGGGTGCTGTGCACGAATCCACGCGGTCGCCGTGTTGAGGTGGGTCCATCCCTCCGCCGCGAAGCGAGCCTCAGCTTCACGCAGGCAGCACACTGCGCCGCTGGCTGGCCAGTCCACCGTGCCATCGGGCGTAATGCCATTGACCAGCAGGTCTTCGAACGCCGCTGTGCGCATGAACGAAGCCATCAACGCACGGGCCTCGTCCATGCCCTCTGCCCACCCGCGCAAAGTCAGGTAGTGGCCATCGATGGTCTCGTAGCTGGTGTCCAGATAGGCGTCCGCATCCGTGCAGTCCTGCGGTTCCCAGATGTTGAACCGCTGCAGGAATTGGTGAACCAGCTCGTTGCGCAGGTCCACCAATTCCTTCAATGCCGCCGTGGTGGCTTGATGCTGGCTGGCATCCAGCCCCACCTGAAAGCGGAAGCGGAACCACAGGCCACCATCGCCCTGCGGCTCTTCAGCGCTGTCATCGTCCTCGGCCGAGGTCAGATGGCGCTCGGTCAGCATGCCGACCAAAGCGCCCAAGGTCTTCTTTTGGGCGCAGGCCACCTGCGCGTGGCGCACGGACTGCAGCTCGGCAGGTGGCCCGGCAATGTCCCCATGGGCCACCAATGCCTTGAGCAGGATTTCGTACTGCTGCAGGCGAAGCAGGCAGCGCCCCAGCTTGCGCTGCACATCACGCTGAAGTTCAAGCGGTGAGTCTGGGGGGAGCAATGCCTGCGACGCCATGCCTGTTCCTCAGGCCCCGGTCACGTTGGCGTCCAAGCTGACTCGCCATTCGCCCGTGAGGAGCTTTTGCATCAGGCCGCGTTTGAGCGTCTGGAATCGCTGGTGCCTTTTCGCTGCAACAGCGAGCTTGTCGTCCACTGCGTCCAGTGCCGCTGCTATCTTTTCCTGCTCAGCAATCGACGGAAGAGGCAGTCGGAACTCTTTGAGAATCGTCGTGGTGAGGTTCGTGAAAACACCGCCATGAGTGGCAGACGCATCCAGCCTCTGCTTCAGCGACGAGATGACGTGGTACAGGTAGTTCTTGCTGGCAGACGCCTCGGCAATGTTGATGAGCGCAAGGAATCCGTCGTGAATGCATGCATCAACTGCCAAGAATGACGGAATGCCGACATCGCCAGAGCAGATGATTGTGAGAGTGCCCTTCGGGCATGGACGACTCCGCTTTGCCCCTTCCTGCGTAAGGAAGTCGATTTGCGGCGTTACCCATTTCCCGTCGCGCGTAACGTCTGCTCCCATCAGACGGGGAACATCGCCACCGTAGTACCTCGGGTCACCCTGCGGCCGTGGACTGGCGCCCCGAATCACCTCGGCAATCGACTGAATCTCAGCCACGTTCCAGCCCGCTGGAATCTCCCCCAGCTCACTGTCCTTGAATTCGGTGTGCGGCACCCATCGGCCATCGGCATCTTGGGTGCCGACGCCCCGGCTGAAAAGGGTTTGCATCAGGCCCTGCTTGAGGGTCTGGGTGGCTTCAATCTGGCGTGCAATCACGTCCAGCATGTCGTCCACGGCCGTCAGGATGGCGGCTATTTTCTGTTGCTCGGGGAGTGGTGGTGTGGGGAGGAGCAGCCCCTTCACGTCAGATGAGTTGACTGCTGGATAGTTCGAGCCAACCGTCAGCTTCTCAATTTGGGCATCGACACCCTCAGACAGCAGCGACTGGTAAAGGAAGGCTGGGTTTGCAACCCCATCTCTCGCCCGAACAACTGCGAATCCCGTTGAGGCAACCACGTCGCCATTCACGTGGCGGGCGTAGAAATGCCCTTTCAGGTTTGGGCGAACGGTAGCAAACAGGGTGTCACCCGACTTCACGATGCGCCGTGCTCGTGAGGGGGCGTCGGCGAACGTGATTGGGGCGAGACCGCCAATCAACTTCCCACCATCAACATCACCCAGACTGATGTAGCGGAACGAGAAATCTGCGGCAGTTTTATTGGATAAGGACTCGGAATCGACCTGAGCGAGCGCGGCAACCTTCTCGACCGACCAGTCGCTGGGAATCCACCCAATCTCGGTCTGCATGAATCCGGGTTGAACAACCACGCTCATGCCTCCGCCTCCAACAGCCCCAACTCGGCCAGATAGCCATTCAGGCGCGCATCAATTTGCGCTTCTTCCTCAGCCAGTGCCGACAGTTGCGACAAGGTGGCAGCTACATCGACGGTCTCTTCGGTCTCGCCGTTGTCGATGTAGCGGGCAATGTTGAGGTTGCCGTCGTTGCTGCGGATTTCGTCCAGCGTGACCACGCGGCAGTAGTTCTCCACCTCGGTCTGGTGTTCGAATGCAGCCTTGTGCGTGCTGGCGATATGGGCGATGTCCTCGGGGCGCAGGCTGTTCTGGGCCTTGCCTTCGAGGTAGTCGCGGCTGGCGTCGATGATGATGACCTTGCCCTTCAGCGCAGCGGGCTTGCGCTTGTTCAGGGCGAGCACGCAGGCCGGAATGCCGGTGTTGTAGAACAAGGCTGAGGGCAGGCCGATGACAGCCTCGATGAGGTCGCCCTGCTGATTGCCGCTGGCGGCATCGGTGCCGAACAGCAGACCTTCGCGAATCTTGCCTTCCTCCCCACTGCGGAACAGCACACCGTGCGGCAAGATGATGCCCATGCGACCATCGGCCTTGAGGCTGGCCAGCATATGTTGGGCGAAGGCGAGGTCGGCATAGCCACGCGGCGGGATGCCGTAGACGAAGCGGCCGTAGGGGTCGCTCACCTGCTTGTAGTTCGGCGCCTTGGGCTTCTTGTCGCCCTCTTGCTCGGCCTCGTTCGCCAGTTCCAGCGGGGACCACCACTGCTTAGCCGAGAAGGGCGGGTTGGCAATGACCCGGTCAAAGGTTTTCAGGTAATCGCCATCAAGGTGCTTCGGCTCCACCAAGGTGTCGCCGCGCTCAATCTCGGCACGCATGTTGTGCAGGTAGAGGTTCAGTTTGGCAATGGCCCATGTGCCGAGGTTCTTCTCCTGTCCGTAGAGCAGCACATTGGGCTTGTCGCCGAGCAAGGTGCCGCCCGGCAGCTTGGCGATATGGTGGGCGCTTTCCACCAGCATGCCGCCGCTTCCGCAGGTGGGGTCGTACACGCTGTGGCCGGGCTGAGGGTCGATGAGTTCCACCACCAGTTGCACCACCGCCTTGGGCGTGTAGAACTCGCCACCCTTCTTGCCTGCGTCGTCGGCGAACTGCTTGATGAGGTACTCGTACGCATCGCCCAGCATGTCGGCTTTGTAGAGGTCGGCATTGCCCAGCTTGTACTGGTTGAAGTGCCGCAGCAGCCGTTGCAAGGTGGCATCGGATAGCACCCGCTTGTCACCGTACTGGGTGGCGGTCAGTACGTGTTGCAGTTCGGGGTTATTCGCTTCGAGGGTGGCGAACGCCTTGTCCAGCGCCTCGCCAATGTTCTCGGTCCGGGCAATCAGCTCCGGCCAACGAGCAGTGCCGGGGAAGGTCCCCCACTTGTCTTCGACTTCTTCCTCGGCCGCCGCCAGGCTCAGGCTCTCGGCCTGCATCAATTGGACAACGCGCTCGTCAAACACATCGTTGAATCGCTTTAGGAATAACAGACCAAAGATGTAGTTCTTGAAGTCGGAGGAGTCGATGGAGCCGCGGAGGATGTTGGCGGATTCCCAAAGCCATGATTCGAGGGTGTCGAGAGTCAGTTGATTTGCCATATGTGGGAGATTCTAGGGACGGAATTGATAGCGCCATTCATTGCTGTATTCAAACAGAGACGGAATGCAAGCTTGTGGCCCAATATTCCAAAAGATTACTCAAAAGACTAGACTATAGCTTAATCGTGTGTTATCGTTGCTCGCATGAATAGTCAGCAGATACAAAAGCTCCGCACCGACTTGGGTTTATCTCAGTCTGAATTTGCGCAGTTGTTTGGAGCCCATTCCATGACCGTCAGTCGGTGGGAGCGGGCCGTAGCTGCGCCGACCCCTTATCAGCTCGCGTTGATGCAGCAGTTTCGGCAGACCGCCGATGCCCGTAAGGTGAAGGTCGACGAAACTGTCAAAAACTTGCTGGTGGGGGCAGGGGTCGTAGCAGCGCTAATCTGGCTGCTTGGAGCCAAGAAATGAAGAAGTCTTCAATAGCCCTGAACATTCACCTGGCTGCCGTCATTTCGCGCGAAAAACTGGCTGGAGGAGGGCGACACTTTGGTGTGCACTTTCCTGGTGGAGAGGTGGTGGACTTCTCTCCTTCCGGAGTTAGATTCACATCAATCCAAGGATTCCTGGAAGGCCGGAGCTACAAAGTTGAACAGCTAATCCCAGTTGGGGAAGTCAGACAAGCCCACTGGCGTGCCAGAACGGCCCCAGGGCAAGTCCGGCCTTACCATTTGGTCGACTACAACTGCGAGCACTTTGCAAACTACGTAGCGGGAGCAGTCAAGCCGGAGAGTGCTCAGGTCACTGGTCTCGCGTTTCTATGTCTCGCGGGACTTGTTGTTGCTGCATTCAGCTAGTTGAGCAGGCCGAGTCGTTTTCACTTGATTGCGTTTGGATAGCCGCAATATGTGGGCTGCTCGGCTTCGTTGTAGTTCGCTCGACCTTGCAGGGTTTGGCGCGCGCCAACCCAGGTGAGTGCTGCGGCTAGTAGAGTGAACCTACGGGCCATCTCTACAGGGCGCCCTCAATGAAAATCCCGGCTCGGTGCCGCAAGCCGCCCAAGCAAGGGGGTCAAATCCACAAAGTGTTTGGCAATGAGGTTTCGAACCTCCCCCTCGCGCTGCCAAACACCGGCCACGCCAAGCAGGCGTGCGTTCATAAGCTCCTTGCGCTGCTGCTCCCGGACTCCTTTCCATACGATGACTTGCACGGCACCGAACTCATCTTCAAGTGACACAAAAATCACACCCTTTGCCGTCTCGGGTTGCTGTCTTAGCGTCACGATGCCACATGCCCTGACGAGCCTCCCATTGGGCAAGTCCTGAAGCTCTTGTGAGGATTTGAAGCGCTTCGCTGTCATTCGGTCTCGAAGCAAAGCCATGGGGTGTTTGCGCAGTGTCAGTCCCAGCGCCGCGTAGTCGAACACGACTTCCTCGCCCTCTGGCGCCACTGGGAGCTCCAGCAAGTCTTCCTCCACTGGAGCGTCACGTAGCAACTCGGGCGGCGAGTGCAGGGCGGAGGCTTCCCAAACCTGTTGGCGACGGTGGCCAGACAGACTCCTAAGTGCATCGGCAGCCGCCAGCAATCGCATCTCGTGCTGCTCCAAGTTCGCTCGACGGGACAAGTCCTCTGCGCTGTCAAACGGATGGGCTGCTCGGGCGGCCACGATGCGGTTGGCAGACATCCCTTTCAAGCCAGAAATAAGCCGCAAGCCCAGGCGTACTGCCGGTGTGTGAGGCAAGTCTTCCAGGGTGGAGTCGACGTCGCTGAACATCACATCCACCGCGCGGACCTCTACTCCATGCCGCTTGGCGTCTTGTACGAGCTGGTTGGGGCTGTAGAAACCCAACGGCTGTGAATTCAGCATTGCAGCCAGAAAGCACGCCGGCTCTGCATGCTTGAGCCAGCAACTTGCGTAGACCAGGAGGGCAAAAGACGCAGCATGGGATTCGGGGAAGCCGTACTCCGAGAAGCCTTTGATTTGCTCAAAGATTTGCTCAGCGTAGGCCTTCTCGTAGCCTCGGCTGGTCATGCCATCTACGATTTTTGAATAGTATTTCTCCAAGCCTCCCTTGCGCTTCCATGCCGCCATCGCTCGGCGCAGCCCATCCGCTTCACCTGCCGTAAAGCCAGCCGCCAGCATCGCAATCTGCATGACCTGTTCCTGGAAGACCGGCACTCCCAATGTGCGTCCAAGTGCTTCCTCCAGCTGTTCGCTGGGGTAGTCGACGGGCTCTTTGCCTTGGCGGCGATTGAGGTACGGATGGACCATGCCGCCTTGGATGGGGCCTGGCCGGACCAAGGCTACTTCTATCACCAAGTCGTAAAAGCACCTCGGTCGTAGCCTAGGCAGCATCGACATTTGTGCGCGTGACTCAATCTGGAATACGCCAACGGTGTCGGCCTTGCAAATCATGTCGTAGGTGCCCGGGTCCTCTGCGGGAATGTCCTGCATCTCAAACTGGAAGCCGCGCCTCGTGCTCACGAACTCCAAGGATTTACGCAAAGCAGTCAGCATGCCCAGTGCGAGCACGTCGACCTTGAGCAGGCCCATAGCGTCGATGTCGTCCTTGTCCCATTGGATAACGGTTCGGTCCTCCATGGCCGCCGACTCAATGGGCACCATCCGGGACAGAGGACCCCTGGTAAGCACGAACCCGCCCGGGTGCTGTGACAGATGCCTTGGAAATCCCATCAGTTGCTTCGTCAAGTCCAGCAGCTGCCGAACGTCGAGGTCGTCAGCATTAAGTCCGACCTCCGCGAGCCTTTCGACACTGACCTCCCGACCATCAAACCAGTGATGGCCCTTGGCCAGGCGCTCCAAGACTTCGAGCTCGAACCCCAGTGCCTTCCCCACGTCTCGGATAGCCGATTTGGGGCGATAGGAAATGATGACTCCAGTTAGCGCCGCACGGTGCCGCCCGTACTTTTGGTAGAGGTATTGGATGACTTCCTCGCGTCGCTCGTGCTCGAAGTCAATGTCGATATCTGGTGGCTCATTGCGCTCCTTGCTGATAAATCTTTCAAAGAGCACAGACATGCGAGCTGGGTCGACTTCAGTCACATGAAGGCAGTAACAGACAACTGAATTGGCCGCACTTCCGCGCCCTTGGCAAAGGATGTGCCGCGACCGAGCGAATGCCACGACGTCGTACACCGTGAGGAAATACTGTTCGTATTTCAGCTCGCAAATTAGGGCTAATTCATGTTCAATCTGTCGTTGGACCTTTGCGCTCATGCCATTTGGCCAACGCCGGCCGGCGCCTTCGTATGTCACCCGGCGCAAGTAAGACTCTGGCGTCTCGCCCTTGGGAACTACTTCCTCAGGGTATTGATACTGGAGCTCACTGAGGGAAAACGTACATCGGGCGGCCACATTGAGTGTTTCCGCCAGCAAGTCATCCGGAAATGCCTGACCCAGACGCAGTCGCGTCCGCAGGTGACGTTCCGCGTTCTGCTGCAGCTCTAGGCCGCACTCGGTCAAGGGTTTGCACACCCGGGTCGCAGTCAGCACGTCTTGCAGGGGCTTGCGCGAGCGCACGTGCATGTACACACCACCGACGGCGACCAAGGGCATGGCCGTCGCTGCACTGGCCTCACGCATCTTGTGCAGCCAGATTTCGTCATCAATCAGCCGTAGCTGCTCCACGCCAAGCCAGCAACGCCCGAGAAAGTGCTGAAGGGACCATCGCCCGATGGACAGCAGCAGCTCTGGGCTGCTGCCCCTGGCCGGCAAAACGACCACGACACAGTCCTCCAAATCCTTGCCTTGTAAGTCCTCCTGCCGGAGGCAATAGGTTCCCTTTTTGTCGGAGGCACGTCGCAGGCGCGTGATGAACTCACAAAGGTTTCCATACCCATTCAAGTTCTGGGTAAGAACCACAAGAGTGAACGGCGTCTCGCTCTGAACTTCGAACTGGGACCCTATGAGCAGCTTGAGTCCTACGGACTTGGCCTCTACATGGGCTCTGACCACACCTGCCAGACTGCATTCGTCGGTTATGGCGAGTGCCGAGTACCCCAGCTTCTTCGCGCGGACGACCAGCTCTTCAGGCCGACTGGCACCTTTGAGGAAGCTGAAATTGGATAGGCAGCAAAGCTCTGCGTATGAGGGCAGTAGTGACATATGTCAGCCTCACGCGAAGAGTCCATGTAAGTACCAGGACGCTTTGGCGTCATCAGGAAGTCGCTGCTGAAAAATCCAGAGCGCGCCGGCAAAAGGGCTCAGGGCCACCCAGTAATCCCTCACGGTGACCAGATTGCGTTGACCGTTTGAGTCCTTGACGCGATGCCACCAGCCGCCTTCGATGCGCTCAGGCCCCAGCAACAGCTGAAGGGGACCTTGATATAGAGGCCGGTCATTGCTGACATCCAGTCGCAACGGTGTACGCAGCATCCAAGTCGGCTGTGGCCCGGGTACTTGCTTGGCCTTTGCATGGGGGCGCTTCTCGTTCGCCGATTGCCAACGGTGCATGAACTCCAGGCGATGGTCCTCAGTTAAGACTGGGCGCAAGACCCGTCCCTTGCCCAGTCGCGCTTCAATCCGCTCCAGCACCAGGTCAACAGCTTCGCCCGTGGCTCGGTCGTCAGGTATCAAGGACCGGCTTTCCTCGACGATGGGCGTGACCTCTGTCGCGCTCAACATCAGGTCACCTGCAGGCGCCTTCAGGGTCACTTTGGCCAGGTTCTCACTCAGCAGCCGAGAGAGGTGCTCTACGTTCTGGGTCGCCTGGGCAGTGCGGACGATGAGTTCTCCGCCGTCGCCGGCATCCTTTGACCGCATGGTGTCGTGACACCACTCCAAGGTGAAGGCCGTGACCCCACAGTGTCTGGCGGCAAGCCATCCACCCATTTGCACTAGCAGCCGGCGGGCGCCGAACATCAGGCCTACAGCGTCGTCCACCCGGCCGGGCAGCTCTAACTTGGCTGAAAAAGTTTCAGGTAAAGTCGCCCAAGGGTAGCTCTCCGGGCGTAGCCCGTACGCTTGGTCCATCGCCAAAAGCAACTGACTATCGAACCTCCGACTTATGCCACCACGGGGGAGTCGACGTACATCGGCTAGGGTTTTGCAGCCCAAGCGCGCCAGGGTGGCCCCATGTTTGGCCACGGCTTCAAGCGTTTCAAAAGGCAGGCGGTCCAGCAACTTTGGCAGAGGTTCGGCAAAGCCATTCTGGATGCCGACGCGTGCGCAGGCCAGAGCCGCCAAGCTGGTCGGGGCCCAGGCAAGGGAAGACACACCCAACTCTCCGGCGCCATCCTCAATCAAGCGGCGTAGCGCGTCCTCACCCCCAAACAATCGCAGGCTCTGTTCCAGCTCAAGTAACACTGCCTGGTCCACATGCGCAACACGGTTTGTGTACTGCAGGGCCCAGACCGCAATTCCGGCGGAGTCAGTGGGTAGCGAGCTGTCGGAGTCGGCGTCGGTGAGCAGCGCTACCCAATGTGCGGACATTGGAGACCTCTGGTTGGACAATCAGCTGACTCGGATGCATCAGCCGCGGCGTGAAAAAACATGCCAGGGTGCCCGGCACAGATTCAAGGACGATGGAACCGTCCATCAGGGCACCTCGGCGCTTCAAGATATGTACCTGCAGCTCCCAGTCGGTACCAAGGGTCGCTAGGACTCTTAGGGGGGCAGGGGAGGCATCGCGCTGGGCAGCTTCCGGGCGGAACAGGAACACTGGGCAGTCACAGGACTGGGCATGCACCTGTAGCCGGCGGAGTTGCTCCGCCCGGGCTTGCGGGAGCCAGGCCAGAATCGCTCCGCCCCGAGGATTGGCTTTGATGAGCTGCTCGGTGGTCCAGAGACGTTCCGCTGGGGTGTCTGCGGCTATCCAAACCAGACTCTTCTCGGGAATGCCGAGCTTGCTCAGCCCTGGGGTGTGGGGGCGTTTGGGCGGTCCAACGAGTAGTACCTGGCCACCTGCGGAGGTAACTTGAGATAGAGCAGGTGATAGGAGCCGCCATTCGCAAAGGGAGGGCTGTGGCTGCAGTAGCTCGGTCAGCGAGTTGCATGGCCAGCCGCCTCCGGGGAGCTGGGCGTCCAAGGCGGAGAAGCCGGTGGAAACGACCGCTTCAGTGGCATGCCCGACCTCCGTTCCCCTCCAAATTGCTTGTGAGACGCTGTTTGGCAACAGTCCTGCATCGAAGTGACGCAACCCATCCTCTCCCCGAGGGGAGGGGGCGTTGACGATGCGCTGAACTAGCATGGACATTGGTGATTTTTGGTTAACTGTATGTGCATACAGTATACTGAGAATCACCAATTCGTCAAAAAATGATGCGTCAATGTGATGTCAGCTACTGACATCCCTACCCTGGGTGACTGCTCATAGTTGACCTTTATCGAAAGTGCTTTCAAATGCCTCTTGACATTCTTTACTCTCCGACTTTTTTGCTGTCGTTGTTCGGTGGCCTCGCATTAGTGGTGGTGGTGCTTTGCAGTGCCCTGCTTGGGCGTCAGTTCACGAGACCCGTCGTAGTGGTCATTGGTTTCGCGTTGATTGGCGTGGGGGTACTGGGCCATGTAAGCATTCTCGACATGGAAGCCCGCGGCACAGAATATGTCTATGAGGGAATCTTGTCGGCCCAAGTGTTCTTGAACTTCAACCGTTATCGGGAGGTTTTCGCCTATATGTTCCCGGCCATTTCAGCAGCCATCGGAACAAATGCCATTTCAGATGCTCTGTTGAAGCATCACACATATGAGCAAAGATTTTCGTTATTCCAGTTCATTAAAGATGTAGCCATTGCATTCTTACTACCTATCGGTTTTCTGGCATGCGGCGTAGCCGCGACCTTGTGGCTAATTTGTCTTCCTATCGGTCCTGTACGCAGATACCTAGGCGTAGCCGTGCCGAACATCTGGCGTTGGACCCAGCTCAGGTTTTTGAAGTTGAGTATCGTTACTCGGTACGTTCTGCGTACAAGCTCTGAGCGTGGGGCCCTCCAGACGCAGCGTAGCAAGGCAGTGCAGAGCGATTAGGAGTAGTTGTCCAGGGTTGAGGACAGCAAGTCGGCTGACTAAGCGTCTCCGATTGGGACGTCAAACAAGTCTCTGGCCACACAAACCCCTTCCTTGATGACATAGCATTCGACGTAATGCGGCCCTGGAAAGTCGGTCTTTTCAACAAGTGTGCTATGGCCAGAGTCGGGCTTGATTTGACCGCGTATCCCTCGCTTTTCGGCGACTGGCCCAACATTTCGGACCTTCCAGAAGAGTGCGTACGGCTGGGGCACAGAACAGTATGAAATCTGAAACTTTAGACTTCTACCCAGGCGTATTGGGAAAATGTGCTCCAGCCATTTCAGCCTACGAACATCACTGCCCTGGTAGGACTCTTCGCACTCAATTCGGACTTCGTGTTGAGTGTCCACCGGGTACATGTCCTCAATGAATTCTTCCGTATTGTTGAAAGCAAGGGCTTCAGAGTAGGCTGACTTCTGGGTAGTGGAAGTTCGAGGGAACGGCCGACCAAAGACCTTTTTCCAAAGTGACTCCTTCTCACTGTCTTTCTCCGCGTCCAGAGCCTCTTGGCACCTCTTAGCGGCCTTTTTGGCTTTGGGTTGAAACTTCCCCTTGGGGTACACCCGGTCCTTGCTACCAGGGGCAAGCCAATATTCTTGGTCCGGCAAATCTCCCAGATAGGTAAATACGTCTCTCACCAACTCCGGGTAGCTGGCAAACCCTTTGTCGTCATATTTCGTTGTCGATTTGAAATAGTTGTGGGCTAGGGTGTCAATAAGCATGCCGCCCATAGGCGCGCCTTGATGGTTCTTCCAGGCTCGCAACATCTTGCAAACCCTCTTGAGGTGGCCATTGGTACGGTCCTGGATGTCCTGCACGGCCTTCATCTCGTCCCTTGGCCAACACCATCTCCAAGAGCCATTGGAGTTTGAGTCGGGAAATTTGTAGCCGTTATCTTTCTCGACAAACGAAGGAAGGACTTCAACTCGGTAGTTTTTGAATTGAACTGCCACAACCTGTCCATCCGCCTTGATTTGCGTAGTGGGATAGAGAACTTTCAGGTAATCTCGCACTTCGTTGAGAAGTTGCGATTGAATGTTGCCCTGGCGATTGTTAAATCGGTCATGTACCGCCCAAGGCAACTCGAATGCCATGTCCAAGTCACTCACCCCGTCAATCGCGGTGTTTCGGCCGTAGGACCCGACCTGTAGGCAATTTTGATATTCCAGCTCTGTGTTCCAGTAGTCCTTGTTCAACCTCTTGGTAATAGCCTTGTATCGACCAGAGATTTCATCAGAGTTCTTGACGGCCAGATTTTGGATAAACTTTTCAAAGGAAGTAGCGCTCATCGGTTAAGACTTTCACAGAAAACTGCACAAAGTCTTGGCGCTACTTGTGGCCCATGCCACGAGACCAATTACGGACACAACAATCGCAATTGAGAGTGTCAGCGGTAGCTTGTCTCTTAACAGAGTAAATTTCTTTTGCTCGTCAATCCACTCTACTTGTTGCTGCCAGAAGAACTTGTAGTGGGCGTACCAGTCGCTAAACAGTATTTGCTTGCTGACAGTCTGTTCAAAGGCCGCTTCGTAGATTTTCTTGTGTTGGGCAATGAAAGGGGCGAAGTCTGTTGTCTCAGGCAGAGATTTGACCTCGTAATACATAGTGCGCAGTTCGTTGTAGAACCCCGTCAGGCGCTTCCCACAATTGTCGTAACTGGCCTTTTCAGAGTTGTAGCCATTGATGTAAAGCGTTGAAACCGCAAACACCAGCATCCACGCTGAAACAGAAGGGGTGGCCAGTTCCGGCTTAAACAAGCCAAAGATTCCAACCACGAATGCCACGAAACCAAGCCATCCGGGGAGCTTTTCTATCAGGTCAAAAGTGGCAAAGTGCTTTTTCGCACCGTAGCCCAGGTTGTAGCCGCTCTCTGCAATTAGTTTAAGTAGATTGTCTTTTGTCATGAAACCATCCCTGATGTTCAGCTGCCAGAGTCCTTTAGGATTTCGGAGCCACCTGTAATTTGTGAACAGTGTATTTAAATTGCATTCAAATGGGCTCAAACTACCCCTGTGTTCCTAAAAATAGTGGGGAAAAATAGGGCGCACCGGCGTGCTAATTTCGGAATGGGGGATGAAAATTGAACGCAACAGCAAGCCGACCGCTAAAGGGCAGCTAATGCGCGGCACCAGAAGGTCCCATCCAGAGTTCGCCCCAGCGAGCCTGTACGAGTATCCGGAGCATTTGCGCGTGCACATCGAAGGGCTTCCCCGAGCGCCCGGCGTCTACATTTTTCACGGTGAGGAGGGCGACCTGCCGCTGTACATCGGCAAGTCCGTTAACTTGCGCAACCGCGTCCTCTCCCACCTGCGCAATGAAGAAGAGGCTCGAATGCTGCGCCAGAGTCGGCGTATCAGCTACCAGCGTACGGCCGGCGAGATAGGGGCCTTGTTGCTTGAGGCCAGTCTTATCAAGACAATGCACCCGCTTTTCAATCAGAAGTTGCGCCGCAGCCGCCAGCTATGCGCATGGCAGCTTCCAGCATCCGGCCCGCTCGTCCCAGAGCTTGTCTTCTCCACTGCAATCAATTTCAGCAGCAGCTCGCGCCTTTACGGCCTGTACTCTAGCCGTCGGTCTGCGGTCGAGGCGCTCAAGGAAATTGCGGACCAGCACAAGCTCTGCTGCGGCGTACTGGGCCTGGAGAAGCTCGCCTCAGGCAGAGGATGCTTCCGGGCCATGTTGAAGCAGTGTTCAGGCGCGTGTTGTGGACAGGAAAGTCGGGAGTCACATGACGCCCGACTCCTGGCCGCTCTTGAAGAGATTCAGGTTCAATGCTGGCCTTATCCAGGTGCTGTTGGCTTGGTGGAGACCTTTGAAGACGTTCAGCAAGTCCATGTCATTCATCAATGGTGCTACCTAGGCAGTGCAGACACTGTCGAGGCTGCAAGCAAGCTGCAAAGTACGGCTCCAGGGTTTGATGCCGATGGCTATAAGATTCTCTGCAAACCCATGATGGCCGGGCGGCATCACGTCATCTTGCTTTGACGCCCATATCCAGAAGGAGTCTGGGTTTCATAAGTCATTGACAAAAACTCTTTTTATGGAGCCGACATGGCACTGATGACATTCCAAGAAGTAGCTACCTATCTAAAAGGCAAGAAAAGACCAATATCCTTGCTCATGGGGAACGGCTTCAGCATGGCCTATGACCGAGAGATTTTTTCATACAACGCTCTCTACGACTTCTTGAAAGCCAAGGATGATGAGCTGCTAAACAAGCTTTTCAGCGTCATCAAAACTAAGAACTTTGAACTGGTCATGCAGCAGCTCGACACCACATTGGCGCTTCTTGAAGCCTTTGGTAGTGACGCCGCCTTAAGGCAACAAATTCAGAGTGCAAGTGAAAGTCTAAAAGCGACTTTGCTTAAGTCGGTGCAGGAGCTTCATCCTGAGCACGTGTACAAATTGCCAGAGGAAAAAAGCACGGCGTGCGCCGCATTCCTGAGCACTTTTCTAAATAGTGGTGGGCACATTTTTACGACCAATTACGACCTACTACTGTATTGGGTGTTGATGAGGCAGGGCGTGAACAACCCAATCGACGGCTTTGGCAAGGAAATCTTGAATCTGGATGAAGTCAAAGAGGGCGCAGAGCCAGAACTCTCAGACCTTTTTTGGGGACCACATAGGGACCTTCAAAACGTGCACTATTTGCATGGAGCACTTCATTTGTTCGATGTCGGCGCCTCAGTCGTAAAGGAGCAATACAGCTTTGATGCCTATCTTCTGCAAAACATTACTGCTCGTCTAGAAAAGGAGGAATATCCGATTTTTGTGACGGCTGGGACTAGCGAAGAGAAGCTGGAACACATTAGGCACAACCAGTACCTCTCACACTGCTATGACAAACTATCCACAGCCAGCGGTTCGTTGGTGACATTCGGCTTCAACTTCGGGCCTTATGACGAGCATCTCATTGACGCCATTAATCGCGCGAAGGCGAACAAGGACATAGATTCAAAGCTTTGGAGTATTTACATCGGGGTCTATTCCGAAGCTGATGAAGCCCACATAAGGTCCATCGAGAAAAAGTTTCAAATCAAGGTCAAGCTGTTTGATGCCAAGACTGCAAATGTTTGGGGTGCGTAGGTACTGCACTCGGTACCACTGACCGATTCAGCTCGGTGCCTTTGGAAGTCTAGTGGAACTCCACAACACCTACGGAGACGGGCATTTGGGGGTGCAGTAGAGTCCAGCGATGTGGTGGAGCTCACAATTTCCGTTTCCGATGCGCCACAGGCGTTGCCCACTTATGATTATGCAAAAGCATTTGAATCAGGGGGAAACATGGCGCGTAGAGATAAATCGAGTCCCGCCGAGGACTTCATCGTGGTCGCTTCCAAATTGCCGTGGTGGGCCTCGCTACTACTTGCAGTGGTTTGCTACTTTGTGCTTCGCGCCTATGCAAACCAGCCCATTGTGATTTCGACAGCCGCCGGGAAATCAATGGATTACTTGCTTCCTGCGATGCTGAAAGGTCTTGCGACTTTCGGGCAATACGTATTGCCTTTATTGTTGGTCATTGCTGCAGGCGCGTCATGGTACAAATCACGCCAAGCTGAAGCCATGCGAAAGCCAGTCTCTGGACTGGGTCGTCAATCCAGCCCAGTTTCAAACCAGCAGTTACCCAGCTGCCCAGTTTGCTCCAGCGCAATGATTCTGAGAGAGGCCAAGCGCGGCGCCAACGCAGGTAAGTCCTTCTTTGGATGCTCTGATTATCCCCGCTGCAAGGGCACTAGAGCTGCTGGCTGACCATCCCGGAACGATGTGACATGCGGGGAAGCTGGGGACCCTCAAGGGTAGGCAAATTGTTTACCAATTCGCCGGAGTGGGCCCTTGCCTTGGATGGCGAGCAGTTCACCTTGACGGTGCAAGAAAAATCCCTCAGGGATGGCGTCATCCTGCTGGCAGACCTCGAAATCAGGACCGGGTTCATATGGGCGACACTGCGCCTCACCCTGAACAAAGGACAGTGGCGAACGCTCGGAGGCATTCCAAACCGAAAGGCAAAGGAACTCCACAAAGCCATCTACCAAGCAGTGCAGGTTCAGAGGTTCAAGTCAGCCCAAGGGCCATTGCTGGCCTGGGCGACTGAACTGACACAGGCAACGAAGACTCAACTGCGCACGAAGGGCTGGCTCAGCGGGGAGTTCATTAAGCGCCAAATTCAAAGCAAGCCCGCTGACCTGGACGGCTTGCTATCCAAGCCAGAGGTAATCAAGCACATCGAGGGCGAGTCGCCCCAGGTTCAAGAGGCGGTCAAACTGTGGAAACACGATTTGCAGGTGTTCTTCAGCAACATCAATGAACGCCACCTCGCCAAACAGATTGTTGACTTCAAGTCATTCTTTGACACTGTGGAGAAGTCGCCTCTGACTCAGGAGCAGGCTAAAGCCGTGGTCTGCTTTGACAACCGGGTGCTGCTCGTGGCTTCTGCGGGTTCGGGCAAAACATCCACCATGGTTGCCAAAGCCGGGTATGCACTTAAGAACGGCTACTTTGAACCGGAACGCATGCTCCTCCTGGCGTTCAACAACGATGCCGCCAAGGAGCTTGGACAGCGCATCAAAGAACGCCTGGGGCCGCTTGGTCTGCCTGCGGACAAGATTGTGGCAAAGACCTTCCATGCCTTTGGCTTGGATGTCATCGGCCAGGCAACTGGCAAACGTCCATCACTTGCGCCGTGGGTCGAGACCGGCAGGGATTTAGAACACCTGCTCACAATTGTTGATGACCTCAAAGACAGGGACATCGTATTTCGAGCCTACTGGGACCTTTTCCGAATCGTTCTGGGGCAGGACCTCCCCAAGTTTGGCAAGGAAGAAGATGCACCAGATTCATGGGACAAAAATACCAAGCAGGAGGGCTTCTGGACGTTGAATAACGAGGTTGTCAAAAGCCGAGGTGAGCAGGTGTTGGCCAACTGGCTGTTCTACAACGGCATCAAATATGTCTATGAAGCCCCCTACGAAGTCGATACCGCAGACGCTCAGCACCGGCAGTACAAACCTGACTTCTACTTTCCCGATGCCAAAGCTTACCTAGAGCATTGGGCTTTGGACGATAACGGAGAACCACCAGCTGCGTTCGCTGGCTACAAGGACGGTATGGCCTGGAAGCGGCAAGTGCATGCCACCAATGGCACCAAACTGCTGGAAACGACCATGGCAGAGCTCTGGTCAGGCAAGGCGTTCCGATACTTGGAAGTCGAACTACCAAAGTTGGGGCTGACGTTAGACCCAGACCCAGAACGGCCTACACCAGGTAGAAAGCCCATTGAAAATCCCCGGCTTGCCAGGACCTTCCGCTCGTTCATGACGCATGCTAAGAGCAATCGCCTGTCCCCAGAGGATTTGCGAGCCCGGTTGGGCTCAGGTGTAGCTGGTGAGTTTCGCTTCCGCCACACGATGTTCATGGACCTGTTCGAGAAGATTTTTGCTGAATGGGAGGCACGCCTGAAGCAAGAGAAGTGCATCGACTTTGAGGACATGCTGAACCTCGCCACCGATTGCGTGGAGCAAGGCCAATGGTCGAGCCCGTATGAGCTGGTAATGGTCGACGAATTTCAGGATGCCAGCTTGGCCAGAGCGCGATTGGTCGCAGGTCTGGTCGGCGGCGCTGACAAACACTTGTTTGCAGTCGGTGACGACTGGCAGAGCATCAACCGGTTCGCTGGTGCTGACCTTGCCGTGATGACTGACTTCGAGAGCAGGTTTGGACGGGCCGTCATGCTCAAGCTGGAAACTACTTTTCGGTGTCCCCAGTCCTTGTGCGACATCAGCAGCAAGTTCGTGCAAAGGAATCCAAAGCAGCTTCGGAAGGTTGTGCGTTCATCCCAGCCATCAGTTGAGGGTCCAGTGCGCATCGTGCGGGTGCGGGACGAACTGCAAATACGAATGGCAGTCAGCAGAAGAATTGAGGAACTTGCTCGCACTGTCGCTCCTGGTCGAAGGGAGAAGGTATTGCTGCTCGGTAGGTATCAGAAGGACAGAGACTACTTGCCGCCGGTCTATGACCAATCCCGTATTGACCTCGAATTCATTACTGTCCATTCGTCCAAGGGGTTGGAGGGGGACCACGTAATCATGCCGCGGATGACCTCGGAGACCCTGGGCTTCCCGAGCCGTGTCGCAGATGACCCTGTACTTCAGCTGGCAATGCCAAGCGGTGATTCATTTGAGTTTGCGGAAGAACGCCGACTGTTTTATGTGGCTCTTACCAGAGCTCGGTCGACGGTGACCTTGGTAACTGTGACCCACAAGGAGTCGCCGTTCGTCACCGAACTGGTCAAGGACCACGGGGTCGCTGTCTTTAATGCCGATGGAACGGAAATTCCTGATGAACTTTGCCCGACCTGTGGCGAGGGGTTCTTGGTGATACGGAAGGGGAAGTTCGGCCCCTTCATGGGGTGCAGCAAATTTCCAGATTGCAAGCACACTCGCAATATGAAAAGCAGGGCAGATGCAATTCCGAACCAAGGCAACCGATGACTTTGTGGGGCATGGACAAAAGTACATCACGTGCATTAAATGGTACCGGTCTCGGGTGATTTCAGCCGCAGTGACCGGTGAGATAGACGTCGGTACATTTGAGACCAATTGAAACAAAACGGCAGGGAGAAATAATGAGACCAGAACTACTTAACCTCGGTGAAACTGCACTACAACTCAATGACGAGTGGTCGCGCGCCTATTCTGCAATCCTGGCAATTGGTGTTCGTGGGGATGCAACAAATGGTCGAACGCCTGAACTAAATCTGAACGACGTCAATTCAAGGGTTTCTGCCGCACTGTCATCGACTGGTGCACTCGTCGGAGCTACGCAGGAGCAGCTCGAACTGCTCGGGCTTCGACTGCCAACTATCAAGGTAGCCCTTGACGCGCTGGGCACTCAGCTCAATGCAATCTTGCCAACTATTGAGCCCTTGAATGGCGCGACCTCAACTGACCAAAACGGGCATCTAAATCTTCATACTCAGCATCCGGAACTAGGTGCCATTACTTTTGACCTGGGGACGCCCCTGGCCGCCATTGTTCAACAGGCAAACGTACTCCTTGATGCTTTGCCATATATCGCTCAAGCGATGGGTGAGCACTCGTTCTCCGTATTCGTGGGGGTGGCCAGAAGTGCGGCTGAAAAGTTGGTTGCGATTCAAGCTACAACGCAGGAGGCATCCAAGGAACTGGAAACTGCCCATTTAGTGAATTCTGAGATTCGGAAGATTGCCAACGAATCGGTCAGCTTAGCTCAGCAGATTCAGGATATTCAGTCGGCGGCGACCTCGCAAAAAGGGACGGTTGATACAAACGTCGCTGAAATTGAACAAAAGTTGGCCCGGTCAAGGGAGATTTCAAAAGACGCCGATGCGTTGCAGCTTCGAGTCACGGGATTCGCAGCTCAGTTCGAGGCCTTTGAGGTCCAAATGAAGGCACGCCTCGAGCAATTTGCAGCGTTCGAAAAGGCCACTAAAGAGTCTCATGAAATGAACGAGGAACACGAGGCCAAAATTGTCGAGCTCATTGACAAAGCTGACACGATGATTCGTGGGGCTACGACTGCAGGACTATCTCAAAGCCTTGAAGAGACAAAGTCTCTCTACGAGACACGTCTTGCGGAGACGCAGAGGTACTTTCTCTGGTCTGTGGGTGCACTGCTTGTTTGCTCCCTCCCAATCGCCGCGCAGATTGTTCCTGGTCCTTGGCAGCAATACTTCCCGACTCAAACTCCTGCCTCAGCGAGTGATGCGGGCCCATGGCTAGCTGCTCTTGGGAAGTTGATGCTGGTCATTCCTGCAACCTGGGCGACAGCGTTTTTTGCAAGCAATTACGCGGAGCTCTTTCACCTCGCTCGGGAGTACGCGCACAAGGCTGCATTGGCTAAGGCTGTAGATGGTTTCAAAAGAGAAGCCCCAAACTACGAGCAAGAAATCGTTGGTAGCGTTTTTATGGAGATTCAAGACAATCCTGGGTCACGAAAAGCACCACCTCCTGCAACTCCACAGAACCCTATCACCGAAAAATTTCTTGCTCGCGTGTTGGAGGCGATAAAGCTAGTTAGAGGCAAGACATAAAAGTCTTGTCATCCGCACTATTTCGGTTGGCAATTTAAACAAACAAACGCAAATCAGGGAGCGAAAAGTGAACATCAAGATTGGCAAGGGCGCGCTTTCAGGCCTGCTGGCATTTCTTGTACTGGTGGCCGCATACTGGTAGGCAACCTCTCCATTCCATGCTAGAAACCCCAATGAGGTTGACTCGTGGAATTCCGTGGCTCTAGAACAGGTCTCCAGTCGTTCCCTGACCTGGTGGATTTAACGACTCATTGGGCGCCTTCGGCTTGGACTTCTTTGTCCTGGGCTTTGACAAGGGCGTGTCTGACGCTCTGGTACCTCTATGGGCCTCGTCGATGCCCGCAATCAACTCGACCAAGGAAATAGAGTTCGCTGGCGGCGTAGCCATCCTCTTGGGGCGCCTTGGCAGCGGCACAGGCTCACCCACCAGCTCTCCGTGCCACTGTTTGCAATATCTAGTCTTTGCCTCCGAAACGGGGCAGGTCAGCCACCCCTCAAAGTCCTCTGGCTCTAGGATTACGACCATGCGCTTTTCGTCGCCCGGCGCGTGGAACTGGCGCATGAAGGGATGGTCATCAGCGTTCACCGTGACCATTGAGAAGGCATACATCTCCCGGCCATCAGGCCCCTGGTAGCTGCGGTAGATACCAGCAATGCCCATGGGCTCGCCATTGCCCTTTCGGATGCGCCACCTGACGGATGACCCGGTTTCATAGTTGGGCTCGTAGATGGCCTCTGTGGGGATGATGCAGCGGTGTCCTGCTGCCCAGGCCTTCTTGTAGGTGGTCTTTGTGTCAACTGTCTCAACACGAGCGTTGTATGTGTGGCGTGCCCAGTCCACCTTGGCGATGAAATCTGGGACGAACCGGAATATGCCATCGGACACGGTGCGAATGAGCTCACCTGACTCGGTCCCATCCGGGGCGAGCCTGATGAACGGTGCGAGGCCTGAGGGAAAGACGTCTCGCGACGGTTCATCCACGTCTCGGACAACGCCGAAGAACTGGAGAAGCCGCTCAGCGCTCGTGACGGGAATGTAGTTCGCACACATAGCTACAAAAACTGTACCCCATTGGTGTGCGTTGTGAAAGTGACAGCTGAAGGGGGGGGCACCAAGTAGCACATTCACAGTTCGAGGGGAACGGACAAGAGCTGGGACGGGTAGTGCGCCTACGGGTTGTTGGCAGCGCACGCGCAACCAATATGAAGGACCACAAAGGACAAACCCCGCAAAAGCGGGTTCCAGCCTAAATACAACGGCACGACCAGTTGCCTGGAAAACCGCTGTCTCAGTGCCGCAGAGCATAGCAATAGTCAGTTCGAGAAAAAACCAGGATGGGCTGGGATTCCAAGCGCCTAGCATCCCACAAACTTGCAGGAATTACTCTGCATATGGCCATATTGGACCAATAATTTGTATATGATAATAGGGATTATCATATACGAAGAGAGCAAAATAAAGTAACTTAACGACAATTAATGAGTGTTAGGATTCTTGGGCGTTATGCACTCCGAGAGGAGTGTGTGCGTGATTTCATCCTTTAGTTCAAACAGGAGAAGACATGTACCCGAGCATCCACGAAGAGAAAATTGGTTATGTTTACGTCTTGATTTCGGCCAACCGAGAATTCTTGAAATTTGGAAAGTCATACTGCTGGTCAAACCTCAGGGCCCGCGTTCAGCAGCTCGGCCAAGCTTTTTTGGCGGATTACGCGGAAAGCATTTGCTTTAGGTTTGAAACTGAGGCTCAAGCAAAGAAAGCCGAGAATGCCTTGAAGGATTACCTTGGGAATTCCACTTTTGAATCGCCGATTACTTTCGGTGGGCACACTGAGATGTGCTGGGGCTCACAATTCGTGCCAATCCTTGTATTCATGCTGAACCAAAGATTTGAGGGGTTCATTTCTATGAACGACCTGTGGAGTGAATTGGAGATGGATGACTATGCGCCGCCGTCGAAAATGACCTTCGTTACCTCTCCAACGAAGATGAGTCTAGGGGTGATTCGGTCACGTCCCCGTTCAAATGGAAAACCATGCGGGGATATCTAGCAGGGGGGTCTTTTGTTTACTTGTGCGGCGGCTCTGACGCGGCCATGACGGCGAGGAACATATCGGCATGGCCCGGCGCAGCGAGACGCAATTCTGGTAAATCGGAGTCGAACTCATCGCGCGTCTCGTAGACGCGCAGTTCAAGCTCCCGTGTTAGCCGGTCCCCAATGATTAGTACTACGCGTTGAGGGCCGGCGCCCAACCTGATGAACCTTCCGGTCGTGAAAGAATCCGGGAGGTCTTCCGTCAGAAACTCTTCGAGGTACTGAGACACCTGAGGGACCTGAAGGGCATGATGCAAGGCTATGTATTGGCGTGTGGGCACCATTTTGAAGCCTATGAGGATGTCCGCCAAATTCTCATTTGACTCTGGGGAGTCTGGGAGGTTTACTGCGGCGCAGTCGAACGATAGCTTCAGCATGTCAGCGTCCTGGCAGCAAATCAAAGCGCTAGCTTTGACAGCGCCTCAACGGATGCGCCTGCTCTCAAATGCCCGTAATGCTCTTCAATCATTTTTGCCGACGTGCCGGCGATTTGCGCGATGGTCAGAATCGGTAGACCATCTATAACCAAGTCAGTGATAGTCGAATGCCTGAGCGTGTAGGCCACTGTTTGAGGGGGCAAACCTGCAGCAATTACTGCCTCTTTAATCGGCATATTCCAGCTATCACGTGTCCAGCGTTTCCCGTCTGCACGATTGAAAATCGGGTCAGTTGGAGCCTTGCCTTTGACCATTTCGGAGAAAAACTCCGCGGTGACTGGTGGCAGATGAACGAAGCGTTTGGGTTTCGCCTTATCCGCGCCCGAGACCATGACAAGCGTTGAAGTATTAGAAACGAATTGCTCGACCAGCAGCTTGGCGAGCGCGCCAGGCCTGAACGGCAGCAGCGTCAATCCACGCAGGAAGGCCCGAATGTCTCGCTCGGCGGCATCAAGTAGCGCCCGGCGTTGGTCACGGTCAAGGTACAGCGTCCGCTGGCCGGACACCTTTTGCAGCGCCTTTAGAGGCAACTTCCACGCAGAGTTTGAGGTCACGATGTCATGGAGCAGGGCGTGATTGAGGGCTGAGCGAAGGGCCGCCACGTCTCTTTCGTAGGTAGCGAGGCTGCGCGCGCGCGTCACTGTCTCCTGGTCTACTTTCTTGTGTCGGCTGACCTTTGCAGGCGTGTTTTTCAGCCTCTTGGCCCAATCCGATACCTGCGTCTTCGTCAGCTTGGTGAGTTCGATACGCCCAAGCGGGTCGTTGTCAATCCATCGCTTGTACCGACCAGCCAGGTCGATAGCTGCCGTGTCACCCGACTCTTTATCGTCGGCAATTTCGCGGACATGCTTCACATAATCTGCGCATGCTTGGCGCACGGTCTGCTCCTTGGCGCTGCCACCTTTGCCAAGGTGCGTAAACCATTTCTCGGCGGCGTCCTTGGCGATACTGAATCGTTCGCCGGGTAGGCTGTCTGAGAACTCACCCAGAGACTTCTGTGGGCGTTCGTCAGTTTCTGTGTTGTTGAACCTAGCGTGCCAAGTCCCGGTGGAGCGTGGAGTCAGCTTTTGGAAACCAATGGAAGAGCCTCTGTCGAGCTTATGCCAGTAAATCGCCTTTCGAGGCGGGAGCTTTTCGCGGGCGGAAACGGTGTCGATTTTGTAGGTGACTCTTGGCATTTCTGCATCTTAGCTGAGTCTCTCAAAAGTCTCTCAAACTGCGGTGGAAAACGATGGATTCCGATGGACTGATTTTTGAGTTCTCCGAGTGTACGGGGGTCCAAGGAAGTCTCTCAAAACTGCATTCACACTGCAGGGGTCACATGTTCGATCCATGTATCGCCCACCAAACGAAAATAAAGGACCCGGCAGAAATGCCAGGTCCTTTTTTCTTGGTCGTTCTGAAATGAAGCGGAGTTGAGCGTGGAACAAGTCGATTGCGTGGTGGTGGGTGCGGGTGTGGTTGGATTGGCCGTAGCGCGTGCCTTGGCGCTGGCCGGGCGTGAGGTGATCGTCGTGGAAGCACAGACCGCCATCGGCCAGGGCGTGAGTTCGCGCAACAGCGAGGTGATCCACGCCGGCTTGTACTACACGCCCGGTTCGCTCAAGGCGAAGCTCTGTGTGCGCGGCAAGGAGCAGCTGTACGCGCTGTGCGCCAGCCATGGCGTGGACCATCGCAACTGTGGCAAGCTGGTCGTGGCCACCAGCGAATCCGAAGCGGCTGCTTTGCGCGGCTTGCAGGACAAGGCGGCGGCCAATGGCGTGCCTGTGCAATGGCTGGATGCGGCGCAAGCCAAGGCCCTGGAGCCCGCGCTGGAGTGCACGGCCGCGCTGCTGTCGCCCACGACCGGCATCGTGGACACCCACGGCTTCATGCTGGCGCTGCAGGGCGATCTGGAGAAGTCGGGCGGCATGGTGGCTCTGGGCTCGGCGGTCGAATCGGCCGTCCTGGGGCAGGGTGGTGCGCCCCACGTGCTGCGGATGGCGGATGGCAGCGAGATCGCTGCGTCCCTCGTTGTCAATTCGGCGTCGCTGCACGCGTGTGCGCTGGCGCGTCGCTTCGAAGGTCTGGATGCGCGCCATGTGCCGCAGGAGACCTACGCCAAGGGTAGCTACTATTCGTTGGCCGGCCGCTCTCCGTTCTCGCGCCTGATCTACCCGGCACCGGCCGACGCCTGGCTGGGCGTGCACCTCACGCTGGACCTGGGCGGGCAAGCCAAGTTTGGCCCCGACCTGGAATGGCTGGACACAAAGCAGCCCGAGACCATCGATTACACCGTGGACCCGCGCCGCGCCGATGGCTTCTACGCCGAGGTGCGGCGCTACTGGCCCGCGTTGCCCGATGGCGCGCTGCAGCCCAGCTACAGCGGCGTGCGGCCCAAGATCTACGGGCCCGGCGAGAAAGCGCCGGATTTCCGCATCGATGGTCCAGCCGAACACGGCGTGCCGGGCCTGGTCAACCTGTTCGGCATCGAGTCGCCAGGGTTGACCAGTTCGCTGGCGATCGGTGACTATGTTGCTGAAATGCTATAAAAACAATAGCTGATTGCGCAATCAATCAAAGGGCTATCGCCGGTTTTTGATCGCAAGCGCAGCCTGCTTCACCAATTCCGGCCCTTGGTAGATCAGACCGGTGTAGATCTGCACCAGGTCGGCGCCGGCTTCGATCTTGCTCAGCGCATCCTCGGCACGCAGGATGCCGCCGACACCGATGATGGGATAGTCCTTGCCGAGCGCGGCACGCAGCTGGCGGATGACGCGGTTGCTAGATGCCAGCACCGGTGCACCTGACAGGCCGCCGGCTTCCTCAGCATGCGGCAGGCCCTGCACGGCCTCGCGGCTGAGGGTGGTGTTGGTGGCGATGACGCCGTCCATGCCGTGGCGCTGGAGCGTGGCGGCGATGACCTTGACCTGTTCCTCGTCCAGATCCGGTGCGATTTTCACGAACACCGGTACGCGCTTGCCGTGTTGCTGTGCCAGCTGCTCACGCTTGGCTGCGATGGCGCCGAGCAGTCCATCCAGCGCCTCGTCGCTTTGCAGCGCACGCAGGTTCTTGGTGTTGGGGCTGGAGATGTTG